>Ga0213920_1000323_pt1 | contig 41120 bp, 53 predicted proteins | sample McNCre1117MG_FD_161054 | JGI IMG/M metagenome (GOLD analysis project Ga0213920, IMG submission 161054) | Freshwater microbial communities from McNutts Creek, Athens, Georgia, United States - 11-17 MG | ecosystem: Environmental > Aquatic > Freshwater > Creek | place: USA: Georgia | collected...
AGTCTTGCCCGCCCGAGGCGTTACAGTCAGTACTAACCGGAGCAACTCACCATGTGGACGCCATTTGAATTCAACGGCCGCACCTACCGCACGAACAACGACGCCACGATTGTGGCCTACTGGTGCGAGCACCTGGGCAATTGGGTGCGGTCGATCAGCCCGGCCACGTATGCCGCAGCGCGCGAACGGGTGGCGTCATGACCCACTATGCCAACGTGACCTACACGACTGCGGAGCTTGCCCCCGCTGTTACACTGCTTGAGCTGCTAGCCGAGTGCATCGCGGCGTACGGACCGCGCGCTGTGCTTCAGGAGGTGCTGTGATGCCTACCCCTATGTGGCTAACCCCCGAAGGTCGTGCGCTGCACAGCGCCTTCGACGCGGGCTACGACGAGGCTTGCGACGTGCACGGCGACCTGCGCAACAACCCATACCCACCCATGAGCCATGAGTCACACGAGTGGGTGCGAGGGTACGAGACACGGCGCATGGAGATGGCTGATTGAAAATGTGACGCGTGCACATTGTCTCTCGGGTCAAAGAGGCGCAGTATGCAGCCATCAGCAACGCAACGGGAGTAGGTGAGATGAAAGTAGCGCACGCCTCAGTCACGGTTGCCCCGATTCGCTTCTTCGAAGATGGTAGCGGCGCGCCCACCACGGTCACGGTTGGCGGCTACAAGTATGCGTGCGATTACCTCAACGGCGCGCGGGTGCAGCTTATCAGCGAGTCACCCGGCACTCGGGTCGGCTGCAAGATCGCCGCTAGCCGGGCGAAAAGCGCCTACATCCAAGCAGTCTACGCGGGCGCGTCGTCGGACTGGTTCCGTGCGAACACCGCCATGTACGCCTAATTGACGCACCGCACCATAGCGGGCTACTCTGCCCGCTATGCAAAAGCCCCCGGCACGTTTCGCCCACCTGCTTGGCCCCGCGGTCAATGACCAGCTGACGGGGCAACCGCTTACCATCGAAGAAGAGCTATTTGCCCTGCGCGTTGTCGAGCTGCGCAACGGCGCCGCCGCGTACCGTGCGGTCTACGACTGCAGCAAGCTGGCGCCCTACGTTGTATATGACCACGCTCGGGTGCTGATGGGCCGTGCCGATGTGGCCGCACGTATCAGCGAGCATCGCGCCGTCATTGAGGCGCAATGTGTGGCCAAGGTGCTGGACCATCTGCGTGACTTGGATGACATCGCCACGGCGGACCCTAACGAGCTCGTCAGCATCCGTATTTACAACTGCCGGCATTGCCACGGCGAAGGGCACGCCTATCGCTGGCGCGATGAGGCTGAGATGTCCAAGGCGTATGCTGAGTACGGTGCGGCGCTCGAGGCCCACCACATTGACCCGACGCGCCCCGCGCCAGCTGACCCGCCGGACAACTCAGGGGGCTATGGGTTCCGGCGCACTGACCCGGTCGACCTCGAGTGCCCGCAGTGCGAAGGGCAAGGCGTCACTGATGTAGTGCTGGCCGATACCACGTGCCTGAGCCCCAAGGCAGCCAAGCTGTACAAAGGGGCCAAGGTAACCAAAGAGGGGCGCATCGAGGTTCTTATGCACGACCAGACCGAGGCGCGCACGCTCATCCTGCGCGTGCTCGGTGCGCTCGGCGCCGGCGTCGGGGACAAGGGCGGACGCGAGGTGAGCGATGTGGATGCGGTGCTCAAGCGGATTGCGGATAGCTTGCCGTCGTGAGACAGACCGCCGAGCAACTCGCTACCGCTGAGGCTAAGTGCCGCGCGCGCTGGTATGAGTTGCGCGACCATCCGGTACAGTTGGCGTTTGTCCATGACGATGTGCGTTTCAAGTTGGCCCCGTGTGGCCGCCGCTGCTTACCCACCGGAACCCTCGTGGCTACACCGACAGGTCCCCGCGCCATCGAATCCCTACGCGTAGGCGATACGGTTATGGGGCTTGACGGCCCCACCAATGTGACCGCTACTCACGACAATGGGGTGCAAGAAGTAGTAGGGCTCACTTCCCGCGGTCGAGAGTACCTGGCAGCCACCGACAACCATAAGCTTTGGGCCGCTCACGAGTATGCTTTTGATCCGCGGCGCAATTGGGCGGGGGGCTATGAGCGGATGGAAGTAGGTAGCCTAACTTCCCGGCACCGTGTGCGCAGGGTGTACCTCGGCGACGCTATCCGAGGGGGCAACGTTGCGGTGCCGCGGGCGTATTCCCTCGGCGCGCTGCTAGGCGACGGGTGCAGCCGCGACAATAAATCGACTGATGGCCGTTTCATGCGGTTCCTGTACGTGAGCGCCGGGGATCATCTGGTGCCCGAGGCTATCGCTGCCGAGATCGGCGGGCCTTACCGCAAACGCCCATCAGCCAACCACACGTGGCAGATTGCGGCAGGGCGCGGCGCGATGGACGCAGTGCCCTATTACCGCGAGTGGTGCGCAGGCAGGTACGCGCACGAGAAGATTGCCGATTGGGCAACAGTAGACACGTGGGACCGTGCCACGTGTTTGGCGTTCCTTGCGGGCATAATCGACACAGACGGCTCGGTTTACTGGAAGTCATCGAAGCGGAAAGAGCTGGTAGTGCAGATAGGCATGCAGGCCCGCGCCGTCGTGGATGTGTGCGAACGGATCGTCCATAAGTACTTCCAGGAATGGTGCACTCGCGAGGCGGACTGCCGCGCCAAGTATGTCAACGGGCCGGTCTACACGATCAAAACGACGTCCAATTGCATGGCGGCCCGGCTGCTTACCGCGCTGCGTCCGTATCTTCGCAAGCGCTACGCGGACCCAGCCAGGCTAAAGCACGCCAATGTGCTGCCGGATCGCATTGGGTTGGCTCACGGGGCGCGCAGGCTCGCGCATACCTACGACATAACTGTAGCGAACGACTCAAATCTCTACGTTCTGCACGACGGGGGCATCGTAACCAGCAACAGCGGCAAAACCGAGCGGGCCAAGCGCAAGCTGGTCAAGGCTGCCATGCGCACGCCGGGCCGACCGTTCTTTGCCGCGGCCCCAACGCACAAGCAGGCCAAAACGATTTGGTGGGAGGACCTCAAGTTACTGAGCTTTGCCTACTGCTATGGGCCAGATGCCATTCGCGAGGGCGAGCTCACCATCCGTTTGCCTAATGGGGCAAGTATCCACGTAATGGGGCTCGATGAGGCGCGGCGTATCGAGGGGGTACCGTGGGCCGGCGGGCCGATTGATGAGGTGGCGGACCTGCATGCCGACGCGGTCCCGTTGCACGTGCTGCCCGCGCTAAGCACCGAGGACCCGCGGTACCCAGGGTACAAACCCTGGCTCGATCTGATCGGTGTGCCCGAGGGGCTCAACCACTATTACGACATGTGCGAGCGGTCCAAGTCGGGAGTGTGGCGCAACTCCAAGGTGTACCACTGGACAAGCGCTGAGATTCTGTCTGCTGAGGAGATCGAGGATGCGCGTGGTCGCATGTCGGCCCGTCAGTTCCGCCAGGAGTACGAGGCGGCATTCGAGGGCGCGACGGGGCGCATCTACGAGGATTATGGCCATGCCAATACCACGACCGAGACGCTGCTGCCCACGGATGCGCTGAGCTGGATGCACGACTTCAACTATACGCCGCTGAGCTCATGTGTGGCCACCGAGCGTAACGGTAAGTTACTGATTGCAGACGAGATAGTGCTAACCTCGGCGGTGGCCCACAATGCCGCCGTCGAATTCTGCGAGAGGTACAAGGCGCACGCTAATCGTAGCCTCAAGCTCTACGGGGACCCCGCGGGGCGTGCAGGCGAGAAGCACGCCCAACAATCCAACTACACCGCCATCGAAAGTTACCTCCGCAGTCAGGGCTGGAATGTGGAACGCCGCGTCAAGCTCGCAGCGCCAGCCATCCGAGACCGACAGAACGCAGTGCGCGCCAAGATCTGCAATGCCAAGGGCGACCGCACGCTATTCGTCAACCCCAAGCTGGCGCCGACAGTCCACAAGGGGCTGAGCACCGTGCAGCTCAAGGAGGGCTCAGCGTTTCAGGAGGACGAGTCGAATACTGCGCAACACATCACAACCGCGCTCGGCTATTGGATTGATCGCGAATGGCCGGTGCTGATAGACTCCACCGTACCGCGTCAGATCGTGACGCCTATCCCGAGTCATTCAGCGTTTAGGAGGAAATGATGCACCCGCTACTCAAGATATCGATAGCCTGCGCCATAGTGGCAATCTGCCCGGTCCTCATCTGGGTCATGTTCATTTGGTGTAACCCGCGGCTCCTGGATTGACCCCCTCAATGCGCATCGTAATCCGCCGTGAACACGATCTCGAATGGCTGCGCGAGGTGCACCGCTTCGCGTTCCCGCACGATGTGTGGCCCGGCAACAACAATCTGTTTTGGGTTGCGGTGCACCCGGCCCGCGGCTTTCGTCAAGAGCAACTCGTTGGCTTTGCCTCGGCGTGTAACCATGGGGACATGTTGGAGCTCACAAGCTGCGCGGTGGTCTCCGCGGCCAATGGGCTTGGGCTGCAACGGCGGCTCATCCGGGTGCGTGAGGCGTACGCCAGGCGCCAAGGGTGCACCTGCGTCTGTACGTACGCGATCCACCATAACTACGGCTCAATTACCAACCTGATCCGTGCAGGCTATCGGTTCGTCCGAGGCTACTCGAGCACGCGGTATTTCCATTTCGTCCGCTATCTATAGCAGCAAATCGCCCAATCGCTGCCTTATAAGGCAGGCCCGACAGGGCGCCGCGCGTCGGGAGGTCGGCCTCCTTACACTTGGTCGCTGAGTGTACGACGGGACGCGCGGCACCCGCTACCCTGCTCCTATTGTGCACCGCATCACAGTCCGCTATGATGCGGTGCACAATGCCTGCATCCAATCTCCGTAAGGTCCACGAGCGCGCCCGTAAGCAATTCGACGACGCGCAGTCGGCTGTCTACGAGGAGCGCCGGCAATGCCTCGAGGACCGTCGGTTTTACTCCATCAGCGGTGCGCAATGGGACGGCCCATGGTCCGAGCAATGGGAAAACAAGCCAAAGATCGAAGTCAATAAGGTCCACAAGTCGGTCATGCGTGTCATCAATGAATGGCGCAACAACCGGCTCGACGTGGTCTTTACCTCGAAGGACGGCTCGGGCAACAGCGAGCTCAGCGACGCATGCGCCGACCTGTATCGCAGTGACGAGCAGGATAGCGGGGCGGAGGAAGCCTACGACAACGGCTATGAGGAAGCGGTGGGCGGTGGCATGGGCGCGTGGCGCCTGCGTGCTTGCTACGAGGATGAAGGGGACGACGAGAACGAGTGTCAGCGCATTCGCTGGGAACCGATTCACGACGCGGATACCACGGTATTTTTCAACGTCGGCTGCATGCGCCAAGACAAGGCGGACGCTAAGCAGTGCTGGGTGCTTACGCCCATGTCACACGAGGCGTACGAAGAGGAGTACGGCGAGGACCCAAGCAGCTGGCCCAAAGATATCTGGACCTCCGATAGCGGCACGTTTGACTGGGTTACGCCTGACATGGTGTGGCTCGCCGAGTATTACGAGGTCGAGGAGTCCCCCGATACAGTCGAGGTGTGGACCAACGCCGCGACGGGCGAAGAGCAGCGCATTCGTGCGTCCGAGCTCGACGAAAAGGAACCCGACGACCTCGACAGCCGCAGCGCCATGCGCAAGACTGGGTGGCGCAAAGACCGCACCAAGAAGGTTACCCGCAAGCGCGTTCACAAATACCTACTCGACGGCATGCGCGTGCTCGAAGACTGCGGCTATATCGCGGGCCCGAACATCCCCGTTGTCGTCACGTACGGCAAACGCTGGGTCGTGGATCAAGTCGAGCGGTGCATGGGGCACGTGCGGCTAGCCAAGGATGCGCAGCGGCTGAAGAATATGCAACTCAGCAAGCTGGCTGAGACTGCGGGCAAAACTTCCATAGAGAAGCCCATTCTCACCCCTGAGCAGGTGCGCGGTCACGAGTTGTATTGGAGTCGCGACAACGTCGAGGACTACCCGTACCTGTTGGTTAATCCGATCCTCGACGCCAACGGCCAAGAGGTAGCGACCGGCGCCATTGGCTACACGAAGGCGCCACAAATCCCGCCGGCACTTGCCGCGTTGCTGCAGATAACCGACCAAGACTTGGCGGACCTCCTGGGAAACCAAGAGGCGGGCGAAGAGATGCGGCCCAACGCCTCGGGCAAGCTGCTTGAGTTGGTGCAAGCCAAGCTCGATATGCAGTCGTTCATCTACGTGGACAACATGCGTAAGGCAGTCAAGCGCGGCGGCGAGATTTGGCTGGGTATGGCGCGCGAGCTGTACGTTGAGGAAGGTCGTACCATGAAGGGGACGAGCCGCGAGGGCGCGCCGTCACCCATTGAGCTCATGAAGCCCATGGTGGACAAGCAGGGCAAGTCGGGCTACGCCAACGACCTGAGTGAAGCCAACTTTGATGTGACCGTGGATGTCGGCCCGACCACAAATAGCCGCAAGCAGTCCATCGTACGGGCGCTCACTGCGGTCATGCAAGTGACTGACGACCCCGAGACGCGCAGCGTGCTCACCTCAATGATCCTGATGAACCTCGAGGGCGAGGGGCTGCAAGACGTGCGCGGCTACTTCCGCAAGAAGATGCTTCGCATGGGTGTGGCGCAACCGACCGACGAAGAGAAACAAGAGCTGGCCGACGAGCAGGCCAATCAGAAGCCTGACGCCAACGAGGAGTATCTCAAGGCGGCCGCCAAGCAAGCCGAGGCGGACGTGCTCAACAAGGTCAGCAACGCCGAGCTGAACCAGGCCAAGACGATGCAGATCTCCCAGGAGATTGACGTTTCCAAGGGCCAGCAAGCAATGGAAGTAATCGACCGCATGGCGCCCGCATCGGTGCAGCCTGCGACAAATTCCGGGACCAGCCCCCGAGTCAATGGCTGAGGGTGAGTAGCAATGACGGTACGTGAAGAAGTGGCGCCCGACGAGACGTTGGAAGCCGAGTTGGATGATGTGGAATTGGAGCCCGAGGAAACCGCCGAGGACGAGACGCCCCCTGCGGATGACGAAGGCGAGCTAGTTGTAACGATTGGTGATGAGGCGCCGGAGCCGGACGAGACGCAAGGCGCACCGCAATGGGTGAAGGACCTACGCAAGGAAAACCGCGAGCTCAAAAAGAAGCTCAAGGCTGCCCCTGCTGTCCCCGCGGGGACGCCAAAGGTAGGCGAGAAGCCGACCCTGGCGGGCTGTGAGTACGACTCGGAGGAATTCGAGAAGCAGCTAGAGGCGTGGCACGAAGCCAAGCGCGAAGCCGAAAAGGCCGAGCGTGAAGCGAAGGAGTCACAGACGGCGCAGCAGCGTGAATGGGAACAGCGCGTCAACAGCCACACAAAGGCCAAGGGCGCGCTAGGCGTGAAGGACTACGACGAGGCCGAGGAAGCGGTTTTCGACCAGCTCGACCAGACGCAGCAAGGAATCATCATCAGCGGTGCGGAGAACAGCGCGTTGCTCGTGTACGCGTTGGCCAAAGCGCCAAAGAAGCTCAAAGAGCTTTCCACAATCAAGGATCCAGTCAAGTACGCGTTCGCCATTGCGAAATTGGAGACCCAGTTGAAGACCAACAAACGGCGTCCCGCCACGCCCCCCGAGGGCAGTGTGGAACGCAGCAACACCGGCAAGGCCCTCACGGGTCAAGCCGGACTCGACAAACTACGCGCAGAGGCTGAGCGTACCGGGGACTATTCAAAGGTCCACGCGTACAAAAAGAAACTACGCGCACGTTAAACACCAGTAGGAAACCATGAGTAACGCATTTACCAAAGAAGAGAAAGTCGCCTTTGAGGACATCCTTGAGGGCTTTAGCGACAAGTTGGTCTTGTCGAACCTTGTCACCGTTGACGCGCCGTCCGACGATGTCAACATGGAGCGCAGCAACGACGTTGTCTGGAAGCCCATGCCGTACATCGCGCAGGCTTTCAGCGGCACCGACATGACCAGCAATTTCAAGGACCAGACGCAGTTGTCTGTGCCCACGAGTGTCGGATACCAGTACAGCTCGCCTTGGCTGATGACGGCCAAGCAGTTGCGTGATGCCCTCCAGAACAAGAGCCTGGGCAAGGCTGCGGCCCAAAAACTGGCCTCGCTCATCAATCAGCGCTGCATGGACATCGCGGCCAACCAGGGCACGCTCGTCGTTACCCGTAACGCTGCGGCGTCGGGCTTTGATGACGTCTCGAAGTGCGAGCAGCTCTTCAACGAGCAGGGCATCATGGACGGTGACCGCTTCTTGGCCCTGAGCACGAGTGACTACAACGGCATGGCCGGCAACCTGGCAAGCCGTCAGCTCGACAACAAGAAGACGTTGAGCGCGTACGAGCGCGCGTATGTGGGCGAGATTGCCTCGTTCTCCACGTACAAGCTCGACTACGCCAACCGTTTGACGGCGGCGGCCGGCGCCGGGATCACGATCGGCACCCGTGTTGCCGATGCGCAGTACTACACCCCGCTCGCGCGCAGCACTGCGGCCACGGGGCAGTCCAGCAACGTGGACAACCGCTATCAGACGGTCACTGTCTCGAGCACCACGAGCGTAGCGGCGGGCGACTGCTTCACGATCGCGGATTGCTACGCCGTGCACCACATCAGCAAGAATGTGACGGCGAACCTCAAGACCTTCCGCGTCATCAGCGTGGACAGTGGCACCACAATGACTATCAGCCCACCGATTATCAGCGCTCAGGGCGCAACGGATGCTGAGCTGCAGTATCAGAATTGCAGCATGTCCGCCACGTCTGCGACTGCGGCCGTCACGTTCATAAACACCGACACGGCGTATGTCAATCCGTTCTGGCACCGGGACAGCGTGCTGCTGACCCCGAGCCGCGACGGGGCGATTGAGCCGAGCTCGGGCGTTGCCGTGATGCGCGGCTCGACCGAGCAGGGCATCGAGGTGTTGTGGCTCAAGCAGTTCGACATCCTCACTAAGAAGACCTTCTACCGTGCGGATATCTCGTTTGGCGTGGACATGTTGCAGCCCGAAATGGCTGGTATCATGCTCTTTGGCCAAAACAACAACGTCCCTAACGCCTAACGTTTAACGCGTTACGGTAAACCAATTCGGGCCATGGATGGCCCACCCATCACAGGAATCGAACCATGACTGTCAATGTTTTGTATGCGAACGGCACGGTGGACGTTAGCGTCCCCGCGTCCCAAAAGATCGCCGTCCTAACGGACGGTACCGCCAAGGTGTCTAAGCTGCTTGGATACCCCAACTTCCCTTCACAGGCTAGCGTTCTCACGCCGACCACGAACGGCCAAACCGTCTATGGCACGTTCTCGAGCACCGTAGCGACCACAATCCGCATCGAGAATGCGAGCGCGGCGCCGGTCTTCTACGACGTGGGCACGTCGCCAACTGCTGACCGTAACGCATCGGACCTCGTCGGCTCGGTCGATCCGTTCGCGCTCACCGGTTATGCCGCTGCGCAGGGCGGAGCCGTCACGGTAACGGGCGGCACCTCGAGCACCTCGGCGAATGCCGGCGGCGCGCTCATCTTCACCGGCGGCACCCCGGGTGCTACTGGTGTTGGCGGCGCGGTCACGGTGGCCACGGGTGCTGGCGGGTCTACCTCCGGCGCGTCTGGCACACTCACTGTGGCCACCGGCGTTACCACTGCCGGCAGCGGCAGCACGACGGGCGCGGTCGTCCTCAAGTCGGGCGCGGGCGCGGCGAGCGCTGCGGCTGTGGCGGGCGGCGCTTCTGGCGCGGTCACCGTGCAGTCCAGCGCGGGCGGTGCAAATACCGGCGGCGCGACGGGGCAAGTCGGCGGAGCGGCCGGTACGGTCACGGTGTCGGCGGGTGTCGGCGGCGCCACCAACTCTACTGGCGCGCATGCCGGCGGTGCGGGCGGTGACGTGACGGTTACTGCCGGGGACGGCGGCGCGGCATCGGCCGGTACCGGCAACGGCGGGGCGGGCGGATCGATCACACTTACCCCGGGTGCGGGCGGCACAAGTTCGGGCGGCACGGCGGGTGCTGCGGGGCTGGTGCTGATCCGAGGCGTACAATCGATCAAGCAGGGCACCCCGAATGCTCAGACTGTGGCGGCCACGTTGACTATCGCCAACCTGCTGACTGGCATCGTGACAGGCACGCATGCGGCCGGTGCAACTCAGGCATACACCTTGCCGACAGGGTCTAATACTGATGCGGCACTGCCTGACTTTGCGGCGGACGACGCGTTCGACTGGGTGCTTATTAACCTGAGCGCCGCTGCGGTCGATACCATCACGTTGACGGCCAACACGAACCACACGATCGTGGGCAACCCGATTGTGCAGTCCTCGCACAGCACGACCGGCGGCATCTACGGTAACAGCGCGCAATTTCGGACCCGGAAGACCGCGTCGAACACCTATGTGACCTACCGTATCGGCTAACCTTGCCAATTGCTGCAGTGCAGCGTACGATGGGGGCCAATTGGCCCCCATTTTCTTTCACATGACCACCAAGCGCGACATAATCGAAGCGGCGTTCAGCGAGCTGGGCATCTCGAATAACTTCGATGTGGACCCCGTCGAGCTCACGGCGGCGCTCGGCAAGCTCAACGGGCTGATGAGCGCGTGGAATGCACGCAACATCCGCGTGGGCTACGTGCCGGGAACCGACATTGACGCCGAGTCCGGCATCGGGGACACAGCGGAAGAGGCCGTAAAGCTCAATTTGGCGCTTCGTCTGTGCCCGGGGGTGGGCAAAGTACCGAGTCCCGACCTAAAACGTGACGCACGTCTCGCTTATCTGGCGCTACTGACGCAAACCGTTGAGGTAATCCCGGTCCAGCTGCCATCCCACACCCCAGCGGGTGCCGGCAACCGCCGATTTACTACCCGGAATTTCCTACAAACCCCGACTGCCCCGGTAGATGTGGGCAGCGGCGGCGCAATTGACGGAGTTGACTTAGAATGAGCCGAATCATCGACCTCACAGCGCTCGATTCGCTGGTTGCAGCGGATAATCTGCTCGTTTACAGCTCAGCAAATGGTGACGCGCGCCGCGTGAGCCTCGCCACGCTGCTGAGTTACATCGAAGACAACTTGACGGCGAGCGGATCGAGCTTCGCCACGCAATATAGCAGCCCATTGACTGGCGTTACGGTCACACTGGGCTCAACGGCGGAGGATGCGGACGGTTCAGAGAACGTGCACCTCGTCATCACCCCGGCGGGCACTATTGCTGCCCTGACAATCAAGTTCCCGCTGTCCACATCGCTGGTCGACAAGCAGGAGGTGATTATCAACTGCACGCAAATCGTCACGACGCTGACGTTCGACGCCAACGGTGCAAGCGATGTGGTGGGCGAGCCGACTACCTTTGCGGCTAACGGTTTTTGTCGATTTAAGTACGACGCGCTGTTAGAAAAATGGTACCGGGTGGGCTGATATGGCCCAGATAAGCGTGCTCAACGGGTTGGCGTCGGACGAGCGGGGCGACTTGCGCGCCACGTACCCCGTCAATCTCGTGCCGGTGCCCTACGAAAACGAGCTGAGCCGCGGGTATCTGCGGCCCGCTGAGGGCATCGTCGAGCAGACCGCTAGCACGCCCCCGGGCGTAGACCGCGGCAGCCACGTGTGGAACGGCGTGCTTTACCGCGTGCTTGGCGCGCAACTTTGCTCGGTGGCGTCGGACGGCACCATTACGCAAATCTCTCCGGTGGCTACCGGGCTCGAGGTGGCACAGTTTGCCCACTCCCCAACCCAAATGGCGGTCGTCACAGCTGTGGGGTCGGCGTATCTGCTCACCGCCGGCTCGCTGGTGCAAATCACAGACACCGACCTCGGTAACGTGAAGGACGTTATCTTCGTCGATGGCTACTTCATGTTCACCGATGGGGAATTCCTCATCATCACCGAGCTCACCGACGCATCGAGTATCGATGCGCTCAAGTATGGCTCCGCCGAGCAAGACCCCGACGAAATCCCAGCGGTGCTCAAGGCGCGCAACGAGCCGGTGGCGGTCGGGCGGTACACATTGGAGTTCTTCTCCAACGTCGGGGGCGGGGGGTTTCCATTTCAGCGCATCGACGGCGCGCTAGTCACCAAAGGCGCTATCGGCACCTTCGCCTGCTGCGTGCACCACGCCCCCGAGGGGGATCTTATCGCGATGGTGGGCTCGGGCAAAGATGAGCCGGTGTCGGTCTATCTCGCAGCGGGGGCGCAGTGTGCGCGCGTCTCCACGCCGGAGATCGATACGCTGTTGCAGGGGTACACCGAGGCCGACCTGGCAGCGCTGTGCTCCGTTGAGTCACGCATTGAACGCGGGCACGAGTGGCTCTATGTGCACCTTCCCGACCGTACCATAGTCTACGACGGCATCGCGTCCAAAACATCAGGCGAGCCCGTGTGGTTCGTGCTGACCAGCGAGCAGGCGGCGGACACCTATAGCCGATACCAAGCGCGGAGCCTGGCATGGTGCTATGGCCAATGGAACGTCGCCGACCCGACGAGCGCACGCATCGGCACGCTTACCCGGGAGAGCGGCGAGCATTACGCCGTCAAGGTGTGGTGGGGCTTTGACACCCGCTTGCTCCACAACAACGGCAAGGGCGCAATGCTCAACGAGCTCGAGCTCATCGCGCTCACCGGCCGTGTGGCGGTCAGTGCCGACCCGATCATCTCGACGACTCACAGCACCGACGGCTTGACGTGGAGCGCCGAGCGGCAGATTTACAGCGGGCGCCGCGGTCAGCGCAACAAACGGCTCGTGTGGCGCCAGTTAGGGGTGTGGCGCACGATCCGCATCCAGCGGTTCCGCGGTGACTCGCAGTCATTCCTCAGCTTCTTGCGGCTCGAGGTGACGGCTGAGCCGTTAGCATTCTGATGGCCGATACCCCGCGCGCACTGACTCGTCAGCAACTGCTTGCATTCCTGAGTGACTTTCAGGCCGTGCGCACGTTTGAGCGCATGCAAGAAATGGTTTTTGTCGATATGGCCGACGCGCAGGTGATGGCGGCCACAACGGATGCGAGGATCAATGCGGCGGCGGATGCCATCGTTCGACTGGCCGCAGCGCTCGACCGGCTGGCCCTTGAGCCTCCTGGGCTACAATCCGCCCCTCCGGACCACGATTTGAGGCCCCCGAGCATCAATGCGGCAGCCCATCAAGACCTGACACCGGCCCAAGCGCCCGCGCGACCACATGAGGATTTGACGCCTCGAGCGCTACCGTATAACACGATGGGTGCACGTCCCGAGACAATCACCGGCGCGTGGACGTTCACCGTCACGCCGGTAGTGCCGAACGACTCGTGGACGTACGCCAAGATCCAGAATGTGAGCGCCACATCCCGCGTGCTCGGGCGTATCAGCGCGGGCGCGGGTGACATCGAGGAACTGACCGGGGCCAATCTAGCTACGATCATAGGTACAGCACTGGGGGCTAACCCGAGCGCATCCGTCGGGCTCACCGCGGTCAACGGCACAGCAAGCACGTACATGCGCTCCGACGCTGCACCCGCGCTGGACCAAACCATAGCGCCCACAATGAGCGGTGCATGGACCTTCAGTCGGAACTCTGACTTCTCGACGCCCACGGTCACGCTCGCGAGTGCGCGTCCCGTCTTCATGTTGTACGAGACGGACGCGACGGCCGACAACGGCAAATGGGGTCTACAGGCGCAAAGTGAGCAGCTACAACTCAGGCTAGTCAATGATAGCGCGGGTACCACAGCAATCATCATGACCGCGGATCGCACGGGCACCACGCTGGACAATGTGACCCTGGGCAGCGGTTCCGCCACATTCACGTGGAGTTCGACGGGTACTGCTACGTTCAGCGGTCAAGTGTCGGCGCTACGCCACTCGCCTACCAGCGCGACCGCCTCCGGCAACGCGCTGTACCTACCGGCGGCCAATACCCCGGGCATCTCGTCGAATGGCTCGTTGGTAATGTCGTGGGACTCGAGCCTAAACAGCCTGGGCAAGGGCTCCATAAAGTCGGATAGCGCCACCGCGGGCATTGGATACGCCACGGGCGCGGGCGGTACCGTCACGCAGATCACCAGCCGTACCACGGGGGTAACAATCAACAAGGTGTCCGGGGCCATCACGCTGTTTTCGGCGGCTGGCTCGACCACGTGGCGGACGTTCACCGTGACAAATAGCACCGTGGCGGCCACTGATGTGGTGAAGGTGTGCCAGAAGTCCGGCGCGGACCTCAACATGATCCACGTGACCGCGGTGGCGGCCGGGTCGTTCAATATCTCATTCGCCACCACTGGCGGTACCACGGTGGAGCAGCCTGTTTTCAATTTCGCGGTCATCAAAGCGGTCACGGCTTGATATGCTGCGCAGCGACTGTTATGCTGCGACGCACCACGCGGAGTAACGCAATTGACTGTTCAAGTCGTCAGTCTATTTGACCCCAAATACGCCGAGAATGCGCAAACCACGCAGTACACCTCGGCGAACGTTCGCACCATCGTGGACAAATTCACGGTCACCAACGTAACCGCCGGCACGGTCACTTTTGCGCTCAACTTGGTTCCGAGCGGTGGCGCGGCGGGGTCGGGCAACTTGCTGATTTCCACGCGGGGCATTCTGGCGGGCGAAACGTACCTTTGCCCCGAGATCGTGGGCCACACACTCGACTCGGGCGACTTTATTTCGACTCTTGCTGGTGCTGCGACGTCGCTCGCCATCGCGGCCAGCGGCCGAACGGTGACCTAATGGGGCTGCCAGCGCGTCTCGACTTCGCCGCGCTTGAGCGCGAGTTGCGCCTAGAGCCGCGCGTGCCGTGCCCGGTTACACACCATTTCTCGCACGGCATTTACGCGCGACAGATGCTAGCGGCGGCCGGCTCGCTGGTGCTCGGCAAGAAGCATCGGGGCCCGTGCCTAAATATCATGCTCAGCGGTAAATGCGTGTTGATTGACGCCGACGGCAGCAAGCGCGAGTTAACCGCACCGCAGTGCTTTGAGTCGCCTGCCGGCCAAAAGCTCGCATATGTCATCGAGGACATGGTGTGGGTCAACGTGTGGGCCACAAACGAGACGGATGTCGAGAGGCTCGAAACGTTGCTTTTTGACTACGAGTCGCCTGATGAATTTGCAGATGATATGGCGGAAATTGGCTACACCGTTGACGAAGTGCGGTTTTACTCCGAGTTGACGGATGATTTGTGGCTTGACCCGGTCGTTACGCCGTGCATCGAGGTGCTGCCATCCAAGATCCAGGGCCACGGGTGTTTCCCGTTCCGCGCTGGGTTTGCCCAAGGCGACTACGTGGGGCCTGCCCGCATCGGCGGCAGCCGCACGAGCCTGGGGCGCTTCACCAATCATTCACGTACGCCAAACGTCGAATTTCGGGATGATGGTGACGGCGGGCTATCCGCGTACGCCCTGCGCAACATCCCGCTCGGCGAGGAAATCACGGTAGACTATCGTCAAGCTCGGGGGGTCGCATGAGCGGCGCGATTACAGCGGCCGTTGTGGTTGCCGGCGGGGCCGCATATGCGGCCAATCAAGCCAAAGGTGCGGCGCGCGACGCAGCGCGCTCGCAGCGGCGGTCAGCAGACGCCGGCATTGCCGAGCAGCAGCGACAATTTGACGAGGTCCGTGCGCTGCTCAAGCCGTACATCGTGTCGGGCAACGGCGCCTCGGCGGCGCAGATGGCGTTCCTCGGGCTGTCTGATGACGCAACTAACCTTAATGACCTCAAGACGCGCGCTGCGGACGCCGCGGCTAACGCCAAGTTCCTGCGCGATCAATTCACCAACTCACCGCCGTCCACAAAATATAACCGCCGCGCGCGCCAAGAGGTAATCGTACGCGATGCCGAGGCGCAAGCAGCTCGGTTGCAAGACGAGCTCAAGCAAGCTCAAGCGTCATTCAACCCCAACGCGGGGCGGGATGCTGAGCAAGCAGCGGTGCAGGGCGTGCTCGACAGTTCGCAGTATAGGCAGGGGGTGAAAGAGGGCGAAAATGCCATCCTGCAGAACGCCAGCGCCACCGGCGGGCTACGCGGCGGCAACACCCAGAACGCGTTGGCCAATTTCCGGCCCAATTTGCTCAATCAGCTGATTGCGCAACGCTTCGCCCAACTCGGGGATGTGGCCGCACGTGGGCAAGCCTCCGCAGCAGGGCAAGCCGAACTTGGGCAGCAGTCCGCGGGCGCTGTTGCCGGGCTACTGCAACAGCAGGGCCAAATCCAAGCTGGGCAATCGCTGGCCAATGGCGCGGCCAACCAGCAACTAGTCGGCGGCATCGCGCAAGCGGCCGGCGGACTCGCGGGCTACTACGGCAACCGACCACAAACACCGCAAGGTGTGGTGGCCCCCGCCGCGCCAGCAGTGCAACCCGCGGCCCCGCAATACGGTCCACCCCCGGTCTACAACAATCCGAATGCCCCGCTGAGCGCTTAAATGGCCGACCCGTACAATTACACGCTGAACGTGCCCAACCCGGCGCAGTCATTCATGGGCGGTGTACAAGCGGGCGCCGGTGTGGCCGAGATGCAGGCGCAACGGCAACAGCGAGACGCGGCGGCGCAAGCGGCACAGGACAAGGCAACGCGTTCACAGCAGTTCCAACAAGCGCTCGTGGGGCTCGGTGCCACACCGAGTGCAAAGCAGCTATCACAGCTTCTGGTGCAGTTCCCCGAGATGTCGGAGATTTACAAAGAGAGCTACGCACGGCTGAACGACCAAGAGAAACAGGAGCGGCTGTCGCAGGCCAACACGGTCTACAGCGCGGCGCTATCGGGTGACACCGAGCTGGCCAAAAAGTACCTACAGGAATACGCCACGGCGTACCGTAACAGCGGGCGCGAGGATGACGCCAAGGTGCTCGAGGCCAAGGCAAAGTTGCTCGAGTCGCACCCCGAGCTGACCACGAATGTGCTCGGCTCGTACCTCGCTGAGGTGCAAGGGCCTGAGAAATTTGCCGAGGCGTACAGCAAGCAGTTGGACGACCGGCGCAAAGAGGCGTTGCAGAAATCTGACTTGACCATAAAAGAGAAGCAGGCCATACAAGAGTCGGTGAGAGCTAAGTACGCCGAGAGCGCCGCGGCGCAAGAGGCGGCCGAACGGGGCCTGCGCATTGAAGGGCTCGCGCAGGACAAAGATATTAAGCGCGCCAATTTGGCCGTGTTGACTGCGCAGGCCGCTTACGACAAAGAAACCAACTCGCTCAAGAAACAAGAGCTTGAAGGCAAATTGGCTGACGCACAGGCGGCGCGCGACGAGAAGACCCGCGCACGCACTGCGCAACTCGAGACGGCCCGCGGGGCGAATGCGGACCTGCGCGAGATCACCAACGATTTGCTGAATGTCCCGGCGGGGGTGCTCGAAGACGTCACCGGGCCGATTGACTCACGGTTCCCCACGCTGGGGACGGAAGAGGCGGCGGTCGAAGAGAAGATCAAGACGCTGCAAAACATGGTAGCCTTGGGCAGTGTGGACAAGCTGACGGGGGCAATGTCCGACACGGACATCTTGCTACTCAAGAATTCAATTGCTGCCTTGGACCCTCGCGCGGGTGCGGCCAGCCTCGTGAAGTCGTTCAAGAAGATACAAGAGATCGTCGACCGTAACGACAAAATCCAATCCAAGAAGCTCGGCGCGATGTGGACGACCGGCGAGGCCCCGGGGAGTCAGGGGGGCGCACCGGCGACTGGCGGGGGTGGCTGGTCGGTCACTGAGGTGCAGTGATGCCCACGTACGAGATAACCGCCCCGAACGGTAAGCGCTACCGCATAGCAGGCAACGGCACGAAAGAAGAGGCGCTAGCCGAGGTTCAACGGCAATACGCAGCTTCGGAGCAACGCGCGGCCAACTACGCCCAGGGCAGCGCGGGGGCTAAGTACCTCGCGCCTCCTGAAGTGAAATCCCCTCGGCTACAGCAGCTCGACCAAATGTCATTCGGCGAACGCGTGGCCAAAGATGCGGCCACCATCGGGGAAGGTGTAGTCGGCGCGGCCGACGCGGCCACCACGCTGGCATCCACGGCCGTGGGGGGTATCGTTGGGCTCGGTGCGGGCGTAGCGGAGACTGCGCGGCAGATCCTCAACGGCGGCGCGAACGATGGCGCGGCCATTCAAGCCGCCGCGGACCAAGCGGCGCAATCGGTGCTCGTCGCACCCTCTACCGAGATGGGCCAGCAGATGGTCGGCGATGTGGGCGAGGTGTTCAAAGCCGCTGAGCCCGCGATGAATCTTGCGCAAGACGTCTCGACGAACCTTGGACCACTGGGGGCGACGGCGGCAGCAGTGCCGCAGGGGCTGAAAGCGTTTGGGGGCTTAGTACGGGACGCGGCGGGTGTGCCGGCTGCCGCCATTGAGCGGCGCGCAACGCGAGTGGCAGCATCCGCCAAGCAAGGCGCAACGCGAGTGGTTGACGCCGTGACCCCTGCACCGGAGGCCCCCGCGGCGGCACCGAGTGGCTTTGGTCCTAAGAGTGCGGGTAGCGCGGAGCTCGCGGCGGGCGACTTGCGGCAAGCGAAGGCCGAAAATCTGCCCGTGCCAATCAAACTCACTAAGGGTCAGCGCACCCGAGCGTTTGAGGATATCCAATTTGAGCGCGAGACGGCCAAAAATGGTGATGTTGGCGACCCGATCCGCGAGAGGATCAATGACCAGCAGGCCGCGCTGCAGCAGAATCTCGACAGATTCATAGAAGGGTCTGGCGCCGAGGCTACTGATCTCTCCGGGGTCGGTGACAGGGTGACGGGCGCGCTCGCCGGGAAGTCCAAGCGTATCAAGGACAAAATCCGGGTGCTGTATGCCGACGCACGGAAAGCGGGCGAACTCGAAGCCCCCGTGACCCTTGATGCATTTGTGGAGCACCTCGAGGCGAATCGTAACCTCGACAAGCTTGCGCCAAACTTGCCAGCGATACGCGCCGAGGCCATCCGCCTGGGTGTAGCCAAAGAAGTAGACGGCAAGCTAATTGCCCAGCCCACAAAGCTCGGTACGGGCGAAGAGCTGTATCAATACATAACGAAAACCACGGGTATCGATAAGCGCGAGCTCGCACAAGCCAAGATCCTAAAGGGGCTCTACAACGATTCCACGGCCACCGCGGGCGGGCAGAAATTCCAGGCGGCTCGAGCCGAGCACGCGCGGCTCATGGGGGATTTCCAAGGGCAATCCCTCGTCAAAAACTTGCTCGGCACCAAGCGTGGCGGCACAGACCGCGCCATTGCGGCTGAAGACGTGCTTAGGCGTACCGTGCTCAACGACGGTACAAGCGCGGAGCAACTCGACGGGGTCAAGTCGCTATTGCAGCGATCTGGTCCGGAGGGCCGTCAGGCGCTCAAAGAGCTACGCGGCGGCACCCTGCAATGGATTAAAGATCAAGCGACCAAGGGCGTAGCGCTGAATGAACGCGGTGAGCCGGTCGTTAACGCAGGGCAGCTCGACAAGGCCATCCGCCAGCTCGACAAGAATGGCAAGCTAGATGTGCTACTCGGCAAGCAACAGGCCGAGCAATTGCGGCTGCTTAACGATGTGGCCAAGGATGTCATTACCGTTCCGCCGGGCAGCGTCAACACTAGCAACACGAGCTCAGCGCTGATCCAGGCACTTGACCTCGTCGGCAGCGCTGCAACTGGGGTCCCTGCCCCGGTGGCCACACTGCTGCGCATCGGGATCAAGCGGTCCAAAGACGCAAAGCTTAAAGTACGAATACAGGAACATCTGAAATGACTCTACAAGCAACCACCAGCCCGTTCCCGATGTTCATGGATCGCGCGGGGGCGCCACTGACCGGTGGTAAGATCTACATCGGCACAGCGGGGGCCAACCCGATCACCAACCCGATTTCGGTCTATTACGACGCGGCCCTAACGGCCCCTGCGGCGCAGCCTATCCGTACCTCGGGGGGCTATGCGCTGAATGGTAGCAGCATTGCACGGCTGTTTGTGGACGCAGCGGCGTTCAGTATCCTTGTGCGTGATGCCAACGATGTGCTGATTTACAGCGCCCTGAGTGCGACTAATATCCCCTCGCCTACCACGTTGGCATCCACCTATGTGGAGTACGCCACGACTGCCGCTGAGACTGCGGCAAGCTTGACGCCTACCGACAAGACCCGCATTCCGCAGTTTGACGAGCCTCGCCGGCTAGGTGCGGTGATTGACGACTCGACAAATGATGGGCCGGTGTTGCAATCGCTCGAGGATCTCGGCGGAACCACATCGCTGTACCCCGGCGCGTACACAGTGAGGCCGACGAACACCAGCCCGTTTGATTTCGCGAATCAGACCGCCGATGCGTACCGTGCTGTCGATCTCGACGCCAGCGGGTACACAGTTGTGGGGTTCGGCGCAACGTTTCACATCCGGTCGCACACCTCGGGGCTGTTAGGCGGAGACATCCAATTCGTTTACGCTACTGACAAAAACACGACCATCGCGCAGAACCGCATCACCTTCGTGGGGACCTCGTTCGATTCCGGCAACGACGCGGACGCGACGAACAGCAATCACCGCTTCGCCTACATGACGGGCGTCCGGGGACTACGATATCTTTTGACTGAGGGGCGGTCGAGTGAAGCGCGACGGGGCTACACCAGTCACATCCAGAATTGCGAGGATGTGCAAATCGTCGGCCACCGGCACTATAAACAGACGGGAGGATTCAACCTGCGATATGTGGACAACGCGGTTATAGTTGGCGGGGTCCATCGTGATTTCAGCGAATGCTTGGACTTTGATGGCACCTCGCGCGGCTGTGTGGTTGTTGGCAATGGCTACGTGAGCACCAGTCGCAGCAACCAGATGTGGGATATTAACGGTCAGCGTGATGGCGTGTTCATGGGCGCGACGTGCAACACGTTGGGCAACATCGCAACGATTAATTTCAAAGACACGACCCCCGATAACTTTACGGATTATCTCAACAACGCCGCAGTCACCACGATGTTACCCAGCCAGCGGGTGCTTATATCCGGCGTGGCGGGCTCAGCAATTGGCGGCGGGGGCGGCTCGGCAACGATTGGAATCGGCAACGATTGGGCGGGCTTGCCTCACGATGGCTTCGATCCGGTAAGCGACATAGTTATACGTGACGTGCTGCTGAAGGATTGCCATTGGTGGCCCGTTTTTGAAGGTCGCCGCATTGTGCTCGACACGATCCACCTATCCGACATGACGACCCCCGCGGCCAACTACGCGTTCGACCTTAAGTCGCAGTTCGGGAGCGTTGCACAGCGTCAGTGGTCTGGGCTGGATATCTCGGTACGGAATGTCCACATCGATGGATGCGAGCGAGGCGGCATCAAAGTCAACGGCGCGAGCCGTGCAGAGATCATCGGTTGCAAAATCTCTAGGATCAATACGAGTGGCTCGACCGATTACGCGATCCAGATAAACAACATGGCACAGCGCGGGTGCCAAATCGCTATCGATCACTGCGATATAGATGGGGACGTAAACCTTTCCGCCAACGTCGCAGGTATTGCAGCGTGGACAATAACGACCGTCTATGTGCGCGGGGATGTGGTCCGCAATGGCACTCGGTACTACCGCGCCACGAGCTCGACGGGCACCAGCGCAGGCGCGGGGGGTCCAACGGGCATCACCTCGCCTATCACAGACGGCACAGTTACGTGGGAGTACCTACCCGAGCCAGTTAGGTGCACGTGGGGCCTCAATAACCGAGTGCGCGGTCAGATTATCTTCACCACGGATGCCCACCTCTACACCCACGGTGTGCCTTTATCCGTGCCGATTGGCACGCTGGCCGCTACGGGCGCTGTCGAGCAGACGCTATTTGTGGCCCGGCGCAAGTGCTACATCCCCCGCATGACTTTCACCGCAGCCGCTGCAGTCGCCGCCAGCGGCGTGGACTACCGAACTCTAACCACGAGGTCTATACGTAATGGAGTTGATGCCGCCATAGCCACGCCGGACACACAGGCGGGGCTATCCGCGCACACCCCGTACGACGGAGGGTTCACAGCCAACGAAGCCGACGCGTGGCTCGAGCCCGGAGATGTGGTTTACTTCAAATCTACATCTGCAGGGGCGGGCAAAGCAATTACTCTTCTCGTAGCCCATTTTGAAGTGTTGTACTGCTGACATGAATGACAAAGAAATCGGTATGCACGAAGCCCGTCTAGATGCCCACAATGACCGCATCGGCCGTCTAGAGGGCCAATTAGCCAGCATCGAATCCAAACTTGACGCCGTGCTAGAGACGGTCAGTAACGCCAAGTTTGGAGTTAGGCTGTTGTGGTCGATCGGTGCTGTGGCCACAGCAATGGGCGGGTTCGCAGTTGGTGTCATCCATTGGCTTTCGGGGAGAACGTAGCCACGTGCACCCACGCAAAGAGCTTGACGCTGCGGCCCTCCCTAGCTAGGCGGTCTGCAGCTGTTTGTGCCGCCTCGATACTGTCGGCGCGCTCAATCATCGCGCAGGTGACGCAGTCATACAGGATGAAATCGGGCTTTTCCATCTGGGACGCTCCAACAATCTGCAGTTGACGACGAGGCGGCTTGGCCGGTGCGCACATGCCGCACACGGCCAGCTCACGGAAGCCTAGCCCCTCGGTATGCATCGGCACGGTGCCGGCGCCTTGGCATTGCTCGCAGGTCACGGTGCGGGCACCTCGGCCTCGAGCTTGAGCGGTGCGGGGCTCAGTGCCGCATGGCTTGAGTCGTCATGCAGCGGGAAGGCCCAGTTGCGGGCAGTGACCGCGGCCCCCTCAAGCTTCTGGATCTCATCGTTGATGTACCAAATGGCTTTTCGCAAATCTTCGATCGTCGGGGCGTTCTCTTTCAGCCCCGCACGCCACAAGTACTTTACAGCGTTCCCCAAGTTAAACCCCATGTGGCGGGTAATCTGAATACACTCCACGCCGCTCGGATGTGAGCGGTAATGCTGCGGGTTCGTGTTGTCGTTGCTCAAGGTCATCTCCCAAACCGGAAGCCCCCGAAGGGCATCCAGCAGTTGAACGTATAGGACCATCGAATCCGGGGTTTTTGTTTCGTCATGGTGCTATACTGGGCTATTTGCTGCGGTTCATTCAATGTCACAGCGCACACTTTCCGTCGATAATAAACAGTAGCTGACGATGACCGTCGGCGTTGAGGAGGCAATGCGCTTGCAGCCACGCGCTCGGACCGTGGTTGTATTCGAGCCGTAACCGTGTGGACGTGCCGACTTGCACACACCCCTCGTCCTCACCAGGGCTGTGGGAGTGCCCGATAATTGACTTGAGCCCTATCCGGCGTAGATTTTTTATGGAGCCGCGCGCACCGTTCGGACCTTGGTGGCCGTGCATGCCGAGCTCAACGTTACCGAGAACGAACGACTCTCGCACCATCTGTACCCCCGGGATGCCCGCCTTCTCGAACCAGTAGGGGACGGCGCTCGGGTACTCAACGCCGCTTGGCCCCATTTTCGTACCGCGCACCATCGCAAGCGCGGTTTCTAAGTAAAACTCAGCGTTCACAGGGTCGGCTTTCCAGTCCTGCTCGATGATCCATTTAGAGAGAAAGTCGTCGTGGTTACTGCCGATCACAAGCGCTTTCCTGCCGGCGCTACGCAATCGCACAGAATCGATGGCGCGGTTAAGCGCGGCGCGCGCATCGTCAAGCCCGCTGGCGCGTTTGGCGAGCCGGTTGAAGGGATTCTTCCCGTGATGGTGATTCACGGGGTAGCCATCGTCCGTATCGTGCCACACGATGTACTCTGGGTCCGTGCGCTCAATGATACCGCCGTCCCCGAAAGTGCACTCGACAACAGCCGGGTCCGTAAAGCCCTCGTGCCAATCCCCCATTGCCACGGCCAGCGCTCGCGGTGCTTTCTCGTGGCGGTCGGCGAAATAGCGCGTTCCGAAGTCGGTAACGCTCTTGGTCTTGGCGTCCCAGAACAGGCGGCGCATATGGAATCGCTTGCGGTCCACCACCTCGACGAGCAGCGCAGACAACGAGTGGTGGAATTCGCCGAGCTTCCCAACGCGAGACGTGGAATAATTCGCAACGGTACACGAGCCGGTCGTCATCAGCAGTTTGGCCATGCGGTTAGCCGGGGTGGCTACGGTTTTAGTGTGCACCTTTGCGTGCCCCACGATACACGACCGGCTCTTAGTTACCGCGTCAACACCATTTAGCGGCTGCGCCATGGTTGGTTGAATCGGCATGTCCGCGAGTAACTCTAAATTTTGGTTCAGTTGGTGCCGCACATTCCATAAGAGCGGCTGCACTTCTTTGGCCCAATACTCTGCGTTTTTCTGTGACCCTGTCCACACGCTGGTGGGGTTTTTGTATCGTGTGGGGATAACGAGCGTTTCGCAGCCACCCCGTCGCGCATGGTGGCGTTGCATGTACTGCAGAACCGCCCAGAACCCCGTGTCAACGGGCGTCGCGTTTTGAGCGCTCGTTATCAGATAGCGCTTGACGGGGCGTAGCTCACGGCTAAACTCCGTCCCGATAGCTTGCGCTAAATAAAATGGGTCCGTCTCGCGCTTGAAGTCCTCGAGGGTCTTAGCGCTCACTTGCTGACGCCCCGCATTTGTTTGGCCAGCTTGGCCGTGCCGGCCCAATAGAAACACTTTGCGCCCCTAGCCCGAGTACCCTGCACGACGTGGGCCTTGAACGCGTCGCGGTACTTGGCCACATCGCATGTGGATACTCGGGTAGCGCGGCACAGCTCGTACTCGTTAACGTAGCGATCACCTAAGGTCTTGAGGAATGCGCGGATGTCGGCCGAGCGGTCTTTGGTGGTGGCCGCTTTGTACTCACTGAACGTCTTTGCCATTACGGGTGCACTCCACACACTTGCATTGCGGAATCGTGATGCCTGTCAGATGTGCGGCCAGCTTGCCCCATTCGGGGCGAAACTTGTTGAGAATCAAGGCGGCCCACAAGTCGGCAGCTTGCCCCGCGGCGCGCTTGAGCCGGTACGTCTCGCGACGTTGCCGGCGGGCTCGACCCGCTGCGGTGTCATCGTGGCGGGCCTTGAGGGTGCGGCGCCCACTCACAACGGCGTCCCCGCGGGGGCAATGCGCTCCGCAACGGAGTCGAGCGCGACGGCGGTCATGAGGCGAATACGCACCCCCGTCACGTCTACCGCGGCGGGCTTGGCGTTGCGCAGCGACTCAGCCTCGGCACGCAACGCTGCGTACACAACGGCCAAGGCGGCGCTTAAGGCCTCTGGGGGAATTGGCTTCTTGGCCATGGTGTGGTACCTTCGGGTGAACTGATGGGCGAACGATATCATGAGCGAACCCCAAGGACTAGAAACTGCGTCACAGATCGCCGCCGATCTCATACGAAAGTTCGAGGGGTTCGAAGAGTTGCCCTACCTCTGCCCCGCGGGCGTGCCCACAATTGGCTACGGGTTCACGCGCTATGCCAGCGGGCGCAAGGTCACGATGCGAGACCTACCGATGGCTCGCGATCTCGCCGAGGCGTACCTTACCGAGGTAGTGCGGCGCGAGGTGGCGCGCGTCTGCCAGCTCATCCCAAATCTAGCCGAGCCCAAGCGACTAGCGGCGTTGGTTGACTTCTCGTACAACCTCGGTACCGCGGCACTCGCAGGCAGCACCCTGCGCAAGCGAGCCAACGAGGGCGATTGGCGAGCGGTATGCAAAGAGCTGAGCCGCTGGGTGCACATCCACACGTCGAGTGGCGCCGTCAAAACGGAGCTCGGCCTGGTGCGGCGTCGAGCCGCGGAAATCAAACTGATTGAGGAAACACTATGAGTTCACGACTTACGAATGCGGCGCGGCGGGTGCCGCGCTATCTGGTGCTGGCGGCGGTAGTGGGCGGCGCCGGGTGCCTCGGCCTCCATGGTGGGCGGGCGCGCGAGCGCGCACGGGTGGCCAATCTACCTAAGCCGATCGTCACCTACGTGCAAGCCGTCGCCGCGGCGCAATGCGGACACATCGCCTTCGTCGTGCTCATCCGCAGCGACGGGACGTTTCGCGTGCTGCCCGACCCGACCCCCGAGCAAATCGCCATCGTCAATCTCGTCATACCCGATCCGGATCGCAAAACGACGATATTTCTCAAGTGCGGGGACTCCACATGATCCCGCTGCTCGAGTTGGGACTAAAGCTGCTCGAGCGCGTGGTGCCCGACCCGAAGGCACGTGTAGCGGCTCAGCTCGAGATGATGCGCATGCAGCAGGCGGGCGAGCTGCAGGAACTCGACGCCTCCCTCAAGCTGTCGCTCGGTCAATTAGACGTGAACAAAACCGAGGCCGCGAGCAGCTCTTTGTTTGTTGCGGGGTGGCGACCTTTTTCTGGTTGGCTATGTGGAGTAGGGCTCGCGTATCAATTCCTCGTTCACCCTTTGCTGTGTTGGCTTAGCACCATGAAAGGCTGGCCCGTGCCGCCCCGATTAGATATGGACACCCTGATGACTGTGCTCATGGGGATGTTGGGCCTCGCGGGCTTCCGCACCAGTGAGAAATTCAAGGGTGTAGCTAGGTAGCAGCCTTCACGTGATCGCCAAGAAACGAATCGATACGACGGCGCAATGAGTGGTCCTCAGCGTCCGGCCCCCACGAGGTGCGCCGTGCGCGCCACTCGGCGAGAATCTTGCGCTCGACGGTGCCGCCACGCATCGCCATATCCAGTGCGTATTCGAGCTCGCGGTTACGGGGCTGTGGAAGGATGTTCATGCCTGGCTCGGTGACGGGTAACTCGTAGGGGATGAGGTCCTCATCTGACACGAGCCTACTGCACCCACAATCGATATCAGCACCGATGTCATGGCTATCTTGAGGATCAGCATCGTTCAATACCTCACAACTTTGCAATCCCAACTACTGCCGTACGCCACGCAATAGCACATCAGCCCGGCGGGCAAGCCCGTGGTCTTGCGGTCGCACGTCATCTCGACGCGCTTCACCTCGTACGGGGGCAGCTTGTAGTTGTTGGCTGTGGAGCAGCCAGCAAAGAGCAGTAGTGCAGCGACGTACAGCAAAATGGCGACCAGCACTCGATTACCGCCGCGCTCATCCATTGCTCTGCTCCTCAAAGTAATACCCCGGCTGCCGGTAACAGCGGGCTTGCTGCCGCTCGCGAGCATACCGGGCCCGATCTGACACACGACGGCACTCCAGGCAGTACCCGTTGTCCGTGCGTCGTGCCCCTACGTGGCCGTGTTTGCACGTCTTGCCGGTCGTGTATTCCGCGGCACCAGACAGCTCAGCTTTGCGCCGCGGGCTCATCGCTGACGCTCCAATTCTTCCGAGAGGGCTATGCAGACTGCACCGGGAAATGCCAGAATCCCGAGCACCGCGGTGAATAGCGCGGCAATTGCAATGCCGACTAGCCCGCAAGCGGCCACGGGGGCAAAGAGGGCCAAGCCGAGCAATAAGAGGATTAAGCGCATTGTGGGCTCCTGAGAGTGTGAGGTGAGCATAGCGGCGCGTGGGGTGGGCGCGCTGTGAACTCATTCCCATTTCCCGTATCTTTGCGTCACCTCAGCCCCCGGCAGCTTGATGGGCCAAGGGCGGCCCTCATCGTCAACGGCCCAAGGCTTGAGCACCGCAGCGCGAGCGATGCGCAGGTACTCCTCGGATGTGCCGTGCACAGTCTCCACGATTTGCTCGTCATGCGTGTGGCCGACCACGGGGTAATTGCCGCTCGGGTGCTCATCGAGGGCCAATAGGGTATCGGCTTGGAATTCGCGCGCCACCTTGGCGACTACGTTTTGCGTGAGCACCCCGCCGTACAGCGGCATGCGTAGCCACGAGCCGCCATCCTTGGTGTTCCATCCCTCGTAACTGAGGTCCAATTCCCAAGGGCTCGCCCACTCGCGGCGGGCTTTGTTGAGCCGTGGCGCATGGTATTGCAGCGGCGCACCGTCGCCCGGGGGCTGGCAATACAGCACGTCGCCGACCATCATGTACCGCACTTGGCGGTGGCCAAAGCAGGTGCCGGGGTTCTGTACCGCTGCAATTGCGGCACCCTCGAGCCCGTACAGCTCGGGCCGCTCGGGCGCGTAGCTGCCATCCGGCGCCTTGTTAAATTTGTTGCGCGTCTGGCCGCCCCACATCTCGACAATGTTGGGAATCTGCCGGCGGGTGCGCAATATCATCTCTTTGATTGCCTTCTCGTCGCCAAACGCCGCTGCGCCGAATTTCACCCAGCCACCTACCCATGCACCAAAGTCACTCGCGAGCACGGGGATTTTTCCGTACGTCTGCCGGTCGGGGTGATGCTTGCCGTTCTCCTTGCGGTATTGCAAGTAATAATCGAGCGATTTGCCGGTGAGCATCGCGGCCATCGACTCGTATATCTTGCCGTGCGTGTGGAACACGTCGAGCCGCCATTTCTCGCCCGCAAGTGCACTCGTCACCACGGCTTGAATCGCGGTGAAGTCGGCCGATATCAGTGTGGATCCGAGCGGCGCGCAAATCATTGACCGCAAGCAATTGGCCACACACTCAAGCGCATCGCCATAGACCAGCTCGACGTATTCAAGCGATCCCGTTGCGATGACGGCCAACGCCGCTTCGATCTCCTCGGGGGTGTTGTTTGACCCTTTGTAGAGATTCATCACTTGAATGTCGCGGCCGTTCCACAAGCTAGTGTGGGCACTGTGGAACGAGTATTGATCGCGCAGTCGGCCATCGGCGCACGTTTGGGCGCGCATCGCATACAGCTTTTTGACGCAGCCAAACGATAACAAGGCGCGCAACTTGAGGACGCGCAACACATCCGCCGGATGCTGCTTGGCGAGCTCGGTTTCGACTGCCTCCTCATCCAAATTTTCAACGTAACAACTACGCGTTGCGAGCCAGCGCATCATATCGGCCGCTTTGCTGTAGGACTCGACGGCGCCATGCGTCAACGCGCGGATCTCGGCGTTGTATTTGCCCATCGCTTGCTCGACGATGACAATGCACGCATTGACTGCTTTGAGGTCGATCGGCAACCCGCGCGCATTTATGCGTTGATCCATCAACCATAGCCGCAACTCGCGGGGGCTCATCTCGGGCATGGCGTCACTCACCGCTATCTCGGCGCGTACGTCTTGCTTGCAGTACTCGTAGAACTGCGCGAATTCAAGCGGCGCGGTCCACGGGTGCAGCCGCAAGTCGGGGTTGCCCTTGGTCGGATTGCGCGGTACGGTCAGCTTTTTTATCAGCGCTTTGCCGGCTTTGTCTTTGAAGGCTACCGGCTGCACGAATCATACCCCGCCATCCATTGGGCATGCTCAGCCGTGCCGTTAGCGTAGGGGCAAGACGACCGGCCCTCGTTTCGCGTGGCTGCCCATACACCTTGGTTGAAACACATCTGAAGATGAATGCTCAAAACGGCTTATCCTCCGCATCACAACGCGGGCAATCCACATGTGTGGGCGTACCGTGGGCGCAGTGCGTTGGCCGCTCCGGTTGCGTCCTATGGCGCAACACCACGTCGCCCGCATCCTCGAGCCCCCGTGGGTAACCATTCACCGCCGCTTGTGCCATCGCGCACCGCATTTGCTCGATCCGCAGTGTGGGCCAGCCGAGGCGAGGCGTACAGAATAGCGACCAGACGTAGAACTCAAAGGAGCTGTTCCACGCCTTGACCAGACCGCCCGCGGCAACATGAGCGCAGATGTCCGCGGGGGGCGCATCGCCGGGCAACCACAATTGCACCCCGGCGCCGCGGCGCATGTCGTAGGCCATGCAGAGCACCTCGAAACTGGGATGAGAGACGTAGTTGTAAGCCCCAACGAGCGGCAACCCGGTCTTTTTGCTGCCCGGTTCGGTGCCGTGCCATTTACCGGCGGCGGCATCCCACGCTAGGCCAGCTTCGCTGTACGTCTCATAGTCGAATGAAGGGATGATCCGCATAGAAACCTCTTTGCGCTGCGCTCACCCACCGGGGGGTGGGGATCCCGCCACCCTAGCGGAGTCGAACCGCCGCGAGCGCAGCGCAAAGAGTGCCGGTCTATTCCCGGCGGTCAGCGGCTTTGCACATCGCCGCACGAAATGCCCCTTTGTATCGGGGTGCTATGCTATCAAACCTTCTTGTCGCAACAAAGCGTCAGTCCAACCGGCACCGATGAGCGCCTCATACGTTGCGCCTTGTGCCTTGGCTGTCATCACTCGCAATGGAGCCTGCGGAACCGGTGGCGCTGGGGGAACGGGGCCGGTGGGCACTCCGGGCGTAAGAAACGAGGGCACCGGTACCACATGAGTGGGTGCAGCGGGTACCGCAGGGGGTGCAGCATGGGGGGCGGCCGGCGTGGGGGACATGGCGGCGGCCGGTGGCAACTGGAAGTTAGTCATGCTGACCCCCGCAGGCAGCGCGACGCCTTGCCCAAACCCGACCGAGTCCGGATCGACGCTAGCCGATTCAATCACCTTGTCAATGCCCAGAAGGCAAATAATACGGTGATTTAGGTACATGCCGGCGGTCTTGGAGGATTGATTGCTGGCCACCTCGGCGGAAACTTGCACCCAGTAGCCAGGGCGGATGGCGTCCTTTTCCATCAGCTCGACTGTGCGGCCGCCCTCAAGCCGCACATATGTGGACGCCTGGGAGTTGCTGAATGTGAGCACCCAGTGACCCGGGTAGCCTTCTTTGTCCGCGTTGCGGCGCATGTTCTTATTCGGCACGGTAGAGTCGCCGTCAGCCACCTTAAAAGCGAAGCCGGTTTGCTGCGTCTGGCCGTTCGGCCAAGCCTTGAGCGCAGCAGCGTGCAATTGCGCGCCCCACGGAGAGGCGGTCCAATGCTGCCCCGGAGTCTTGGGGATGGCGTACCCGAATGCGTACTCGGGGCGTGGCTTGCCGGCGTTCGAGCCAGTCTTGAATAACTTGGGCGTGCCGTCCTCATTCTTGGGGAATTTGGGCTCATAGAAGTTCCCCCAGACGATGCGTCCGGGAGCGAACAGGATGCTGATGCGGTCTTGCGTGGTGGTGCTCATTTGGTGCTTGCCTTGGCTGATGTGATTAGAGTTGAAACCCATGCGGAAATCTTCTGCAGTTCCTCGGGGGTCGAATCGTTTTTAATTCGATTGGCCCGGCCCGAAATCACGGTCACGTTCCCGCGGACGTACCCCAGTTTCGGTATCGTTCTATCCAATTGCGGTGAGTTGTCCAATCCTCCATCGATGTAAATAGGAATCCCCAATGCTGGGCAAAACGCTGGAATCTCAAAATCCGTTATGGCCAAGTCAAACGGCAGGCCCTTCTTTTTAGCGCGATGCTTGGCCGTAACCACCATACGCCTCCGAGGGTCAGCCAAGTGCTTCACCTTATCCGCCGCCGGGTTGTAAGCCGCCCTAACTGCCGCAAGCTTTTTGGCCCGGTTGCGCACGTACCATTCGCGGTGCTTGGCGTTTATGCGCCCCTTGCACCGTTCACGGTACGCGTTTCTATACTCTTTTTCGTGAGAAGGGAATGACATTTTAGGGCTTTCCAGTCAAGTCCTTTGCTACTGCTGCCTGGTTGACGCGAACCAATTTCATCTTGCCCGGCGGGCGTTCGGTAACGGAATCTATCACCTCGATGGGCAATAGTCGCCTATCGCGTGCCTGCGTGGGCGTGATGTAGTCCGCAGGTTTGCGAAGGTCCACGCCCATTGCATCACCGAGCGCCAGCACCTCGTCTAGCGACCCAGACCAGCGCAGATTGCTGCGACTCGGCTCCATACCGAACCCTGCCACACGCTCACCGCGGGCAATTAGTGCCTCGGCCTGCGCTGTGAGCCCCGTCGCGCGCATCTGCAGTGTGGCTATAGCGTCCTCGACCACCGCGAGCTCGCGGCCCAATGCGGCCGGGGGTAAATTGAGCGGCTCAGCGCGTAGCTGTGCGTAGTCCGCTGCGCGCAACGCCTCGGCTTGCAGCGCGGGGCAGATGTGGCTAGCGTCGCAAAGCCTGCACTCAGGGCCAACGCGTAACCGCGGGGATGGCTCGAGCGCCTCGTGCGCGGCGTTGAACGCCGTGTTGACGTACTGTCGCAGCTCGGCCGCAGTCACGACCCAACGCCGCACGGGGCCGTCACGGTGATAACTGCGAGGCTGTACGATGGCCATATCGATCGTCCAATACTGCTCGTCCACGCCGTTGAGCCCTTGCTCCTCAATCGCTGCGCACGCGCCGGCAATCAGCTGCCAACACTCGTACGCGTCGATGTGCGAATGGCCGTATTTGTAGTCCTTACAGCGTACGATGCAATCGATCGGATCGACACGACGGAAGTCAGGGCGCCCACCGCACTCGGTCGGATGGATACGAGTAGCCACCGCAGGCACCTCGACGAGCCCGTGCATGCCGACCTCGTCGCGCCACATGATAGCGCCGTCGATCATCTCACGCGTGATCCGCACGCCGTTGGGCGCCTTGGTGCCTTCGACACAATTGCGCCCTTCGACGTATTGCTGAGCCACCCAGTGCGCCGCGTCTCCCTCGAGTGCATCCTCGGTCTTGGGCGCCCTGGGTACCTGCTCGCACAACACCACACTGCCGGGGCATTGCACGGTGCGCGCGAGGTTAGCGAATGTGATGCGACTCATGGTATCAGCCCCCAGGGGTTGAACGCTTCCAATTGCGGTGACGGTTGTTGCACGCGCTTGCGCAGCTCGAGCACCTCCCTGGCCAATGCGCGCGCCTCGTGTGGGTAGGCCGGCTTACCGGCTGCAATCAGCTCGGTAACATCTGGCGGCACCGGATCGTATGGCAGGCTCATCGGGCGTACCCCATACGTTGGTCAATTTTGGCGCCATAGCGGTAAGAGTCCACTGCTTTGCGGGGTGTAACTTCCCCCTGCGCCCGGGCCACCAACACCGCCCGCACCCCCGCGTCATGCGTGCCGATCGTCATGACGCTGCCCAGCCGCTGCACGGCGGGCGGGTACTTGCGGCCGGGCGCCTTGGGCTTCTTGGCCCGCGGTGGCTCGAGCAACAGCGGAAGCCCATCGGGCCACAGGTCCCGCACTGGAATCGAGGGCAGCAGCGAGAAGCCCCGAGCTATGAGCTGCGCCGTGACGCGAGCGCTCATGATTGCACCAGCGGCAGCAGACCCGCCATGACGATCGGCAACAGCTCAGGTTGCTTGGCGAGCCCCGCCATATTCGCACAGCCCGCGGCGGCGCACTCGGTGATGATGGCGCCCGCGGTCAGCTTGCCGGCCGTGAGGTGTGGCGTAGCCCAGCGCATGAAGTCCATGAAGGTGACGACGGGGGCGTCAGCCGTCGGGGGCATCGGTACCGAACCCGGTACCGCCGCAGGCCCAGCAAAGCCCGGTGCAATTGCCTGCACCGTCGGGGGCATCGGTACCGAACCCGGTACCGCCGCAGGCCCAGCAAAGCCCGGTGCAATTGCCTGCCCCGTCGGGGGCATCGGTACCGCGGCAGTACTCGCAGGGCTCGGAACGGGCGGCGCCGGCACGAAAGGGGGCAACGCTGGGGCGTCCTCCGCATTGCCAGACCTACCAGACAACTCCGCAAGCACCGAGTCATACACCGCATCATCCACGCCGCGGCGTCGCGCCCACGCGCCCTTGTCGGTCAGCTTCTTGCTGCTCGAGTCAATGCGTTCGTCCCATTGGCGGCCGGTCTTATCGGTCGCCGGCGCCGCGACAGGTGCAACCGGAACGGGGGCGTCAGCCTGGGGCGGCACCGGGGGGGAAGGAACAGGGTTGGCGTCAACGTCGAGCGCGCTCAGTGACGCTTCGCAGTCTTTGCGCGCTCGGTCCCGTTCATTGTGGTTCGCAATGGTGTTGATGAGAGCCGCGAATGCTCGCAGCACCTCGGGGGCACTACACAAATCAAGCTCCAAACGTATCATATGGGTTTCTCCGGTAAGGTGTCACAGATTCAGTGCGTGCACCTTGCGCCCCGCACGCCGTGCCCGTCAATATAGCCCTATCAATTTTGCGACGCGTTCCACATGCTCCGCCCGTACCAACAGCAACTCAAGCAAGCCATATACGACGCGTGGGGCCGCGAGCACCGCAACGTCATATGCACGGGCGGTACGGGCATGGGTAAGACGGTACTGATGGGCAACATCATAAAGGACCTCGACGTGCCCACATGCGCCATCGCCCACCGTAACGAACTCGTGGGGCAAATTAGCCTGGCGCTCAATCGCGAGGAAGTGCCACACGGTATCGTGGCGCCACCCGCTGTAGTCCGTGAGGTAGTCCGCGCTCACATGGAGACACATGGTAAGAGCTTCTACAACTCCCGATCGCCTGTGCGCGTGGCGGGGGTCAACACCGTTGTGGCTCGCGAGGCTACCGACCGTTGGTTCGACAGCGTTCGCCTAGTTATTGTGGACGAAGCCCACCATTTGCAGCGGGAGAACGTCTGGGGCCGTGCGGTTGAGATGTTCCCGCACGCTAGGCTGCTCGGGCTGACTGCCCACGCGCTGCGCGGTGACGGCAAGGGGCTAGGCAGATGCGCGACGGGGGTATTTGATGAGCTGGTTATCGGACCGTGCGCGCGCGATCTAATCGACCAAGGGTACCTATCCGACTACCGCATTGCTTGCCCGCCGAGCGACATAGACTTAGCGGCAGTGCCCACATCGCCGGCTACCGGGGACTTTAACCCCAAGGCCCTCAGCGCAGCCACGCATGCGTCCCGGTCAATCGTAGGCGACGTGGTCAAGCACTATCAAAAGTTTGCCGCGGGCAAATTGGGGCTAACCTTCAGTGTCGATATCGCAGCGGCCAAAGAGATTCAAGTCGCATACCAAGCGGCCGGCATACGCGCCGAGGTACTCACAGGTGAGACGCCAACATTTGTCCGTGCGCAGCTGCTGCGGCGGTTCCGGGCGCGCGAGATATTGCAGCTAGTCTCGTGCGATATTCTGGGCGAAGGTACCGACATACCGGCGGTAGAAGTCATCAGCATGGTTCGCGGCACTGCGAGCTTTCAGCTATACGGCCAGCAATTCGGCCGCGGCTTGCGGCCCATCATAGATGATGCCGATGTGTGGCACCGTTGGGATACCTTCACCGCAGCGGAGCGCAAGGCCCACATTGCCGCCAGCCGCAAGCCTCATTGCATGCTGATTGACCACGTGGGTAACGTGCTGCGGCATGGGCTGCCATGTGTGCCGCGTAGCTATACGCTCGACTCCCGCGAGAAGCGCGCCAAGAAGACTGACGATGCCCCTAAATTCCGCGTGTGCCTGCAAGTAATGTGCATGCTGCCGTACCCGCGGGAGATGTCAGCCTGCCCACAATGTGGTACGCCTATCCCGTTGCCTGCGCAGCGCAGCAAACCCGAATTCGTCGAGGGTGATCTTCTCGAACTCGATAGCGCGGTACTCGAGCAGATGCGCAATGCCGCGCGCACTGCGCTCGACGTGCCGAGCGGCGTCAGCCAGCTGCCCGCAGCGGCACAAGCGGGATTCAAGGCGCGCCACAGAGAGAAGATCGCAGCGCAAATGGACCTACGGAGCGCCATCGCCACATGGGCGGGATGGAAACTGCAGCACGGACGCCTCGACGAGCACGAGGCGTATCGGCTATTTTGGATTACCTTCGGGTATGACGTGCTCACAGCGCAGACCCTCAACCACGCGGACTCTGAGCAGCTGCAGGCACGCATTGCTGCTGAGTTGGCCGCGCATAACGTACAGGTGGCAGAATGAGCCTACTCCACGACTGGGCTCGCGATTGGCTCCCCGCCGAGCTCCGCGACGCGGCCATAGCGGACCTACAGCGGCGACTCGCACCGCTGGCGCCCGAGCGGCGCCCCGAGATACCGTTGAGTGAAGCGGCAGTGCAAGCCGGCTTGCGTCTCAACGCGGCCAAGCGGGGCATACGCGCCTGGCGCAATAACGTCGGCGTGCTGATGGACGCCAAGGGCCGGCCGGTGCGCTACGGGCTCGGCAATGAGTCCAAACAGATGAATGCTATGTGGAAATCCGCCGACCTGATCGGTTGCGAGCCGATCCTTATCACACCCAACCACGTGGGGCAGACTCTCGGGCGCCTATGGTCACGTGAGGCCAAAGCGGTCGGCGGGCGCACCGATCCCGAGCGGCTGGCGGCTCAAGAGAGATGGCGGGACCTGCTGCTGAGCCTTGGGGCCAACGCTGCAATTACGGAGGACCCGGGAGATGTGTGACGCCGTCCGCTAGACACACCGCACAAGCGCAGCGTATCGTGCGCAGCATTCGCCAGCTTAGGAGCCGCCAGATGATTATCCGCAATAGGTATACCAGGCAGTACTTGCGGCAATGGTGCAAGTTGCGGAGGCTCCAGTTCTCCCGAAATATTTGGATCGTGCGGCGTGCGGCTCCATGAGCAGCAGTGCCGATCGTATCATGGCCGCTGCCCTCGAGCTGGCCGCCACCAAGGGTTACCGCAATGTGACCCGCAAAGACGTGGCCGAGCGTGCCGAATGCAGCATCGCGCTCGTCACGTACCGCATGGGTCCAATAGAGCGCATGCAGGATGGCATCATTCAAGCTGCCATCTACACTGAGAATCTGCCCGTGTTGCGCTGGGCGTTGGTGGATGGCAATCAGCGGCTGCGGGATGCGCCGGTCGGGTTGCGCATGGCAGTTGTGGAGTACCTTGCGGCCGGTGCGGCGTAACCCATGCGCATACTCCAAGCATTCGCCGACCGCGCGTGGTTTATCCTTTGGAGGCCCGCTCGCCGTCCCGACGGTAGTTGGAACAAGGTGCCGTGCGATGCCAACGGCACGCCCACCAACGCCCATGACCGCTCGACGTGGATGCTCCCGGCATTCGCCGAGGCAATGGCCGCAGCGACGGGCTACCACATCGGCATTGTGCTGCACGATGGCTGCCAGCTGGCGTGCGTGGATGTGGACCACGCGCTTGACCGCAACACCGGCCAATGGTCACCGCTTGCGCACGAGATGTGCGCCAAGTTTCCCGGCGCCCTAGTCGAGGTAAGTTACTCGGGCGATGGGCTGCATATATTTTTTAGCTACAGCGGACCGCGACCGGACCACGGTACGCGGGCGCCAGGCATCGAGGTGTACACCTTTGGGCGCTTCATAGCGCTCACTGGCACCAGTGAGACGGGCGACCCGCGCACTGACCACACTGCGGCGCTGCATGCGCTGATAGCGGAGCGGTGCAATGCGCCGGCATCCGAGCGCGTCGATAAAGATTGGTGGACGGATGCTCCGGATCCTGCGTTCCCGTGGCCGAATCGCACTGATGAGGAAATAATAGCGCTGGTCAAGGCGCGTCCGGGCAGCACCCCGCGTGCCGACGCGTCCGTGTTTACCACTGGGCGCATGCCACAGAAAACTCCGAGCGGGCTTGAGCTGTGGGAAGCCGACGAATCGGCGCTTGGTGAAGCGTACCCGCACGCCACGAATGCCTACGATGCGAGCTCGGCGGATATGGCGTTGGCTAATATGGTAATGCGTGAGACGGGCTACGACTGCGCGCGCACCGAGCGCATCATGCGTCAATCCGAGCTCGTGCGCGACGCGTGGGATAGCAACCCTTACAAATTGGGCGGGGCCATCCGTCGCGCCGGGGACGGGTTGTCGGCGGCTCGTGAGCATTGGGCTAAGTGTCTTGTGCCAAAGACTGCGCGAGCCCCAGATGCCGCGCCAGCGGCGGCCGGCAAGCAACCAAACCCAAGTGACATCCTTGGCGCTCTGGATCAAGCAGAGCTGTTCGCGGGTTGCTGCTATGTTACAGCGCTAAACCGTATCCTAGGCCCAGGCGCGACGGAATACGACGAGCCTCGGTTTAATGCTACTTTTGGCCTTGGGCGCACGTTCCTCCTCAACGCGGATGGCAGCAAGCACACCAAAAAGCCTTGGGATAGCTACTTAAACAATGAAATGCATTTGTTCCCGCGCGCTGCAAAGACCTATTTCTCGCCAGATGACGCGCCTATGACTATGCGCGACGACGCGGTCAATAACTGGTGGCCGCCCGCCATTGCTGCCGAGCCGGGCGACATATCGCCGTTTCTTTCAATGATGGCCAAGCAGCTACCAGACGAGCGCGACCGGCAAATACTGCTGTCGTGGATGGCCGCCTGCGTGCAGTACCCCGGTAAGAAGTTTAGATGGTCCCCATTCGTGCAAGGCGCCAAGGGCGGCGGCAAGACAACGTTCGTCAACGTTCTTACCTATGCAGTCGGGCGACGGTACGTTGAGCGCCCGCGTGCTAATCACCTAGATGGGCAGTTCAACGGCAACTTGGATGCAAAGGTTCTAGCCTGCGTGGATGATATCAATCTGCACGGTCGCTACGAATTGTGGGACGCGCTCAAGCCGATGATTACCGAGGACGTGTCGGAAGTCGAGCGCAAAGGAATCGACCGAACCACGGTTTATGGTAACGTGCTGAAGTTTTTCTTTACCGGCAATGAGAAGCGAGCGCTACCCCACACGCCAGATGAGCGGCGGTTGGCCCCGTTCTTCTTGGCGCAGCAAACCGAGGCCGACCTCATCCGCGATGATCTGCACGAAACATTTTTTGCTGAATACTTCTACCCTTGGTTGCAGCGTGAGGGGTACGCCTACCTCGCGCACTATCTGCAGACGTACCAAATACCGGACCAATTCAATCCCGCACGCACAGCTCGAGCGCCTAAGACTTCATTTACTGAGGAGCATATCCGCATGAGCCGCCCGCGCCACGAGCAGCAGTTGCTTAATGATATCGAAGCGGGTCGCATCGGGTTGGATGGCCGCGTTACCGAGCTCGACCTTGAACTATTCCTACAGCGTAACCGCGCCACCGAGAAAGTCGCCCCCGAGTGCCGCGCCGAATTGATGGCATCGGTAGGCTTCCCATACGTGGGCAGGGCTGCGCCCGACGCGGCAAGAGTGCGCCAACTGATCTACAGCGCGCACCCATTGCCTACAGGCTAACCCACACTCAGCCGTTGCGCCGAGCTCTAGCAGCCTAGCCCCCGCTAGAACTCGTCAACCCGTCAGCCGCACAGCGGCGGCCATGGCTTCTACCTGTGCCCATCGCCTGGGAGAAGTGTGTCACAGTCTGACCAGTCAAACAGCTATCAAGGTTGATAGCTGCCCCGGAGCTTCTGTCGGGTATCTATAAACCATCGCTTCCACCGTCTCAATGTCTAGCGCCGCGATTACATCAGAGACGCGGCTGTACTCTTCCCTTAGTACCTCTTTAACTTCTTCAGGCATGCGCTTGGGCCACTTGAACACCGGCAAGTCTGCGTTAAGGTATGCGCGCCGTTTTGGCTTTGCGGGGTATCCTAAATCCTTTGTGCGTTGTTCGAACCATAATGCGGCCAGTCGGGCACGAGAATGCTGAAACCAAACTGCTAGGAATTTAGAGCTCATTGCAAACGCCCCTTCCGAATAAGCCCCAGCGACTCAAGCTGCTCCCAAGTGACGCCATCCGCCGGCCGCCAGTCGGCAAGCAGCGTATCTAGTAGCTCGCTAGTCCTGGCCGCTTTGTTGTTCAGCGCGTCCCGCTCCGACTGTGTTATCCGTCGAGAAGCCCTTAAGCCGCGCCACATGTCGGAGACGTTGGCAGTCAGGATTGCTAGTTGCTGTTGACGACGCTCAGCCCGCCGCGTGGCGCGCAGCGCTTTTTCTGCCGGCGTGCCGCACCGGCAGTCCACGCAGGCGCCGCAACTCGTGTAGCGCAACCTGCCGTGACTCGGGTTAACTCGGCAAGGGAGCCCTTCGTAGTGGACCTCCCCAAATGCAATAGCCTCTGCTCGGTTCATGAAAAAGTCTCCTTTGGTTTTGGCTAGGGCATCTTAATGGCAACAGCGCGACGCGTCAAGAAGTGTAGTTTGTCATTAGGACTACGAAAATGGGTTTACGGCTAAAGGGGCATTTCTTTCGTTTTCAGTATGTATGACTGTTTTTCTGTGTGCATTTGAGTGTTATATGTAGTAAGAAAGATTGCGCGGGTAGATAAGGTAATCATACATACTGAAAACGAAAGAATGGGGCCATGGCGGCTAAAGGCGATTTCGTAGTCCTAATGACAAACTACACTTCAAAGACTTATAGTTACATAATATTCCCGTGACAAAACTGTGACGCAAGCCGCTCAAGCTTTGTGTGGACAAGCCGTTACAATCCGTACACAGCAACTCGGAGAGCGACCATGAAGTCAATCGTTATCAGCGCGTCACGTGTCCGTGTGGAATACCTCGACGGCTCGCACATCGACATCGAATGCGCCGATCCGCGCGGCTTGGCCATGTGGTTGCTCGACGATCGCAAAGTGTGACGCACTCGGATTGTCCCGAGAGTCAACTTGGCGCACTATGCAGCCATCAGCAACGCAACGAGGATGACCGAAAATGTACGCCTCCTACGAAATTCTCTCTGATCGCATCCTCCTGGACTACTCCATTGACGGCGATTGGGCCGGTGCTGAGCGCATCGACATCCCGAGGAATTGCCGCGACTTGGAAACCCTCGCTTACAACGCGGCGTCACAGCGCGCGGCCCTCAAGGGGGTGCGCCTTGAGCGCGTCTCCCGGGTTTGACGCCCCGGGGGCGCACTGGGAGCGCCTCGCGGCCGAACAAGACGCCATGATCGGGCATTACGCTGCCCTAGGTTTCCCTTACGGAAGCACGGCCGCGTACTCGGCTAAGGCCGCTACATACCGCAATGCCGCTGAAGCGGAACGGCTAGGGACGGCAACTGGCAAACCGCATTGCACATGTTGCCTGAAACCGCTCGGCACAGATGTCCCTTACTGGAAACGATAAGCGAAACTGTGACCCAATTCTCCTCAAGTCTTGCCCGCCCGAGCCGTTACAGTCAGTACTAACCGGAGATACTCATGCGCGACAAATGGACCAACTTCTACATGAACGGCCGCACCTACCGCACGAACAACGACGCCACGATCGTGGCCTACTGGTGTGGTGATCTGCAGAACTGGGTGCGATCGATCAGCCCGGCCACGTATGCCGCAGCGCGCGAACGGGTGGCGTCATGACCCACTATGTCAACGTGACCTACACGACTGCGGAGCTTGCCCCCGCGGTTACACTGCTCGAGATGTTGGCCGAGTGCATCGCGGCGTACGGACCGCGCGCTGTGCTTCAGGAGGTGCTGTGATGCCTACCCCCATGTGGCTAACCCCTGAAGGTCGTGCGCTGCACAGCGCCTTCGACGAGGGCTACGACGAGGCTTGCGATACACACGGCGACATGCGCAACAACCCGTACCCGTGCATGAGCCCGCAGTCCCTGGAGTGGGTGCGCGGCTACGAGACGCGGCGCATGGAGTTGGCGGAATGAAACTGTGACGTGTGTACATTGTC
>Ga0213920_1000324_pt1 | contig 41065 bp, 51 predicted proteins | sample McNCre1117MG_FD_161054 | JGI IMG/M metagenome (GOLD analysis project Ga0213920, IMG submission 161054) | Freshwater microbial communities from McNutts Creek, Athens, Georgia, United States - 11-17 MG | ecosystem: Environmental > Aquatic > Freshwater > Creek | place: USA: Georgia | collected...
AACTAGCCAGTCAGTGACATCTTCTTTAGATGGGTGGTTTGTCAGTTCCATAATATGGTCAATCATCTCACCCACCGTTGGTTCATTAACTCTGATGTACTCGATGCAGTAGTCATAAGATACAGTATCGAGGGTTGAATCACCCATGTACTTTCTACCTGCTTGTGACTTAATTACGTTCTGCTGAAACCTAGTCATGCAGAGCAGATTATCTGCACAACGCTTACACTCAGATGCCCTGTTGTCGTACTCAACACCAAAACAACCTTGTGCCGGCTGCTCTATAACTTGCTTATTAATAGGCTTCATTATATCGTAATCAGTTTTATGAATTGAAGGTGTTCTCATTAGAAGCAAAACCAGTAGTCACATTTAGTATTTGAACAAACAACACCTGACATTTTTTCTTTCAGTTCACAACCACACTCAGGACACGGGTTTTTGACTACCTTATACCTACGTAGCTGTGCAAAAGCTATCTTTGCTGCGTTAACTTCTTGAATAGGGTAGTTTGCCCCTTGTTTTAGTTGTTTAACTTTTGTCATCTTGTTTATTGGTTTTTAGTTTTCTTGTTTTTCAAGTTCAGCACACCTTTTCATATCAGACAAAGCAACTTCATTAGACTCAAAAAACCTAGTAGGAGAAACTTTGATGTTCGGGCTAGATTTTTTATAAATCTGTAAAGCTGCAAAAAGTGTAGATGTTTTAGATTCAAGCAATTTACCCTCTTCACCAGCTAAGGTAACTACCCAACCTGCTCTACAATGGGTGGTTTCACAAGTATGCCAACTACTCATGTCTAATGCGTTAGCAGTGGAACTCGCTTCTAACACTTTTTGATGTATATTACTGACTATAGGTACTTCAAATGTTCCGCTGAATGTTTTGGACGTATCATCAGAGCAATCAGAGCAACCAGAGCAATCAGAGCAATCAGAGCAATCAGAGCAATCAGAGCAATCAGAGCAATCAGAGCAATCAGAGCAATCAGAGCAATCAGAGCAATCAGAGCAATCAGAGCAATCAGAGCAACCAGAGCAATCAGAGCAATCAGAGCAATCAGAGCAATCAGAGCAATCAGAGCAACGAAAGCAATCAGAGCAATTCCAGCAACCTGTATTCATTGTATTATCTGCTAGATATTGTGGGTGTGATTGTGCAAATAATTCACTAACACCGTTTTCCGTTTTATCCTCTCTGCGATAAAACTCTAAATAGTTTGCGTAAATTTTAGTTGTAGCCATTGTTTTGTTTTGTTTTGTTTTGTTTTTTAGTTGATTATAAATTAGTTTTCTTGTTTTGTAAAATAGGTTTCCCTTTGTTGTCACAAAGATATTTGAACTTGATAGGGTTTGTGAATTGTTCTTTCCTATATGCAGATAGGCGTTCCCTAAAGTGCTTCTGACTGTAATAACCACCATGCCAAAAGTCAACCCAAATATACTCAGTGCTCACACCATCAATACGTTCAGCCCTAGCCATGAATTGGGATAGTCTAATATCACTCTTACCACCAATAGTGTAGATGATAACACTGATGTCCGGAACTGACCAACCTTCTTGTACAATTGTAGAAGCCACTAAGATATTAGTAACCCCATCTGTGAAATCACTGATTGCCTTAATCCTATCCTTAGTAGGAATCTTGCCGTCAGCATAAGAATAATCATCATAATACTGAGATAGTGCATCACAGATGTTACGTCCGTGGTCTATTATGTCAAATACTACCAAAACTCTATGACCTTTAATCATATAGTCCAAAGCAAGTTCAGCAACTAAGGTGTTGAATTTTAAGCTGTTATGAACTAACATTGTGAGTTCGTCTTTGTAGTCCCTAGATGGCTGAAATAACACAGTAGGATTACGGTGAATCAATATTTGCGGTTCGAGGGAAAATCCGATGTCCATTAGATATTTTTTAGAAACTTTGTGAATAGTGTCTCCGAATAGTGCCATAAGTGTGGCTCTCTGAGTCTTTTCAGGTTGGTTGAAAGGTGTGCCTGACATGCCGATTTTGATGTAAGCATCTACATACCTTATTATTGATGCCCGACCTACTGAAGCAGCGAAGTTGTGAACTTCGTCCACAATCAATACATTGACTCTTTTGAGCCAAGCCTTTACATTTACGTCCTTGTTTACTGTAGCGGAGAGTGTCTGCACCATCGCCAGTACAACCCTCTTATTCTTGTAGTGACTGTTCTTTTTAGTAAACACCCCAAAGTAATCACCGAAGATTCTACCATAGTCTTTAGCGTGTTGGCTAAATATTGTACGGCTATCCACCAAAATAAGCACCACAGGATTATCCAGTGATGCTATTAACGCAGCAGATGTGAGGGTCTTACCGGAGTTAGGAGCCAAATCCCATATTCCACGTATGTATGATACGCCATCAACCACCTGATTAAATGTTTTCTCTAAAGTTTCAAGCTGATGTGCTGCTAGTGTTTTGCCATCTAATTTTTTAACAGTCCTAACGCGATTAACAGTTACTACACGTTCATCTACAATATTGTATGTTACACCAAGACTATCCAATGTTTTGAGTACTCTAGGTAACAAACCAGTACCAAATTCACCTTTTTTAGAAACAAAGTATCTGTACGGGTCGTAGTTAGTTACCCCTTTAGAGTACATCAACCGGGTAACTCTGAAAGCATTAAGGGGTTTCAATCGCATGAGACCCCTTAGTGTAGGTATAACGTCTTGATTATCCATAATGCCTATAGATATTCGGCAAACGGCATTATTTAGGTAGATGGTCATTTCTTAACTTTTTTGTTGTATTCAGCCATTATTGAGCCTTGTTGGGGCTTACTTCTTTCCTCGCTAGGTAATTTCTTGAACATCTTGAAAGTCCTATAGCGTTTACTGGCATTATCTCCATACAACTGGTTTGGACTTGGCAAGGTATCGTAATCATTAAACATAACAGCAAATTGAGCAGTTACCCACTCATCTATGTCTGCATTATTTTTCTGAATATCGTTTTTAGCATAAAAGAAGTTGATACGCTCTTCCAGTTTATTGTAGTCCTGAGAGAAATCAGCTTGTGTCAAGTCTTTAATCGCCTGAACATAAACTTGCTGAACTTCTTCTGTCAGTTCCGGTGTAGGGTCATTAGCTAACGTGGAATAGAACTCATAGAGGTTATAAATCTTATCCCTGAAAGTCTTGAATTTATTGAGTGCGTATTTATTACGCATCATTTCTATTCCTAGGTTCAGAAACATACGACAACCTGAAGCTAAATCCTGTGTTTCAGCAGCTTTGGCGAAATCACAGGCTATCAAGCACACATCTTTGAGCAGCAAGTAATCTTTATCTGTAGCAGTTATCCGGCTAATCATTTTGTGATTATGTTTCTGCCTGACATCAATAAGGAGTAACTGAAACTGGTCAACGGACATAGGAGCCTTGTTCAACTTTTTGAGCCTCTCCATGTTCTCATTGACCTTCTTACTTGTAATGTTTGTAATGAACCTATCACGTATTTGATAACCCTCACCCAATCGAAATATATTATCCGCGAGTGCTTTAGGGTGCTTATAACCAATCAGTTCTAAGACGGTTATGAGCGAACTTCGGGTCATGTGTATTGCAGGGTCTCTCATGCTGATAATTGCTCTATAATAGTTGCGTAATCTAAAAATGGGGTATGTTTTTCGATATGACGGACATTCTTATAACCAATCTCGTTAGCATCTTTGCCCAATTCAGAATAGGTACTCAAATCGAGCACCTTTACTTTTTTACCTACTGACATGAACCTGTCAGCCATAATCAACGCATGTTTGAAGTAGGTAAGTCCTTGATTGTCGTAACCAATATCCGGGATTAGCACGAACTTACTGGCTGACGATTTTACGTACTTTTTAAATTGGATAGTGTCCAAGTTCCAACCAAGTGTGGCAGTTCCTTGTTCACCCATAGTTTCAGCATCAGCCCAACCCTCGGTTATGTACAACTTATCCTGAGTTAGTAGAGCATCTTCATTGTAGATGATTCCAGTCTTACCAACACCTAAACTGCTAGGTGGATTCTTGTATCGTAGTTCATTGCCTACAAAATCTCTACCAATGTAATAAACCGTAGAACCTAAAGCGGTGAACGGAACAATTATGTAACCAGTGAAGTTATTGTCGAAAAATTCTTTGTAGTCTTTAAACGAGGACTTATCAGGCGATTTGAAGCAATAACCGAAGCCTTTGGCATGTAGCTTAGCTACATCGAATCCACGCGATTCTAGGCGGTGTATGGCTTGTTCTCCGAGACTTTTACCTCTGCCGTCTAATAGGGGTCTGAATGAGTAGGGCATAGACAGTTCGTGTGTGGAACTAATGTCAATCAGTTCGTAATCAACATCACTAGCTTTTATCTCAATCTCAGTTTCTTCATAGTTTTGAAGCAGTTTTCTTGCTTCCCACTCATTGATACCTTCCATCTCGACAACAAAGTCAGAGATAAGCCCCGAAGCACCACATGACCAACAACTGAATTTAAACCAAAAAGGGTTAAATGTCATTTTCTTATCCTTACCACAAAAGGGGCACTCCATAGAGTACCACCCTTTAGGTGACGGATTGCTTAGGTCATACCTATCCGCAAAATAACTATATATGCGTTTAGGTGAAATCACTTTCCGTTGTTTTTTCTTTGATACTGCCTATTCAATAATATTGCTACTATCTGAACTAACACACCTACCCAACTCATCATTGTTAGAATAAGGAGTAACAGCACGTCTCTGTCAAATAATATAGGGGTAGATTTGTCCGAATAAGCATATTCATTATCGTCAGAGGTAATACTCATGTACAAAAAAGGAATACCTAACGAAACTAACATTCCGGCTAAGTAAACACATGCACCCCATTGGTGCAGAAATGTCGATAATTGACTCATATAATTTAGTTTTAATGATTATTCGTCTCGTAATTTTTTCTTGGAGTTAAGGTCGTATTTGTGCTTTTTACTGTCGTTAGCGTACATAGCATCAAATGACTCTAAATACGCATCAGGTTCAAGTTCTTTTATTATGTGCCTATCAGCATCAATGTTCAAGCAGATAGTAGTGGCGGCAGTAGTATCGTAAGCCTTACCTGAGCGTTGGAAAGCCGAAACTATTCTGCCAGTTTTATCACGTTTCTCTTCGGCAGTACGGCATAATATCCAACTAGAATGGCAGTTGAATGCCTGACTAAAGTCATTGGCAAACGCTGATTTAATGTTCACTACTTTGGCTTCTACTGCTTCTTTGGCAACAGGTATCGGGGTGAATGCAAATGTCCCATACTTCCTATTAAGTGCAATAGCGTGATGATAAACATCTTTGTTTTTCTCGATGAAGTTTCCACGATTCTTAGGATTAACTGATTCAAACAATTGAAGGTAATCATACAGGATTACCTTTGGAGCAAATTCGGGGTGTGTCTTCATTGTGAGTGCCAATTCTGCATCAACATCTGCGAGGGTCGATTTCCTACCTTCAAACATTCGAACAACAATATCGCCTGCACCTTTACCAGTCTGTGAATGATTCAGGTATGGGCTAGAATTGAACTGTCTGATGGATTCGTATATTTTACTCAGCAAGGCTGAATTAGCACCGATTTGATGGAAGTAACAACCCAATAGCATCTGCTTAATCCTATCACGAAGTTCACCTTCACCGTTTTCAGCATCAGCAATAAACACATCAATTCCGCGCTTTATGTACCCTACGCAAATATGGAGTAGAATACCGGTCTTGAAGTCTTTAGGTGCTCCACACAATCCAACTAATTCAGGTGACAGATAACCCCTCTTATTAAGTTGAGCATTAAGCCCCTGAATATTGGTCTCATACCCGGTAACTACTTTGCTTGAATAACCAACATCGTTAGATGCTAACATCGGACCGGTGCGGCTGTGCATATATCCTGAATCATTTACAGCACTCATGAGTTCTTGGTCAGCCAAAAACCATTTAGTGAAATCTTCATCAGAGGCTTCGTTCAGTTGCTTGGCACGTTCAATGTACCGCTTCTTAAACGCCACTTTAAGTACATACTCCTTGATAGTGTCCTTCACAAAGTTAGAAGGTTTCTCAAAGGGCATGTACAAAGTCTTTATCGTAATAGTCAGTTCCGATATAGTGTCTTGCGCAATTACCTGTCGCTGTTTTGATAAAATACGTTGCAGATATTGAAGCATTTCAGCCTTGGTAGGCTGCTGCCCATACTTTCTGCGATACTTTACCAACAGTTCATGGATAGTCGAAAAAATAGGATTCTCGAATATAGCAGAATCGCTAAGTCTTAGTAAGTCACTGTCGTCATGATAATGGATAAAGTATTTCAGTATTAATTCCTGAAATTGTAAATCCATTATTGCGGATTATTTAGTTTTTCAAAATCTCTGTAGAAGTCGTTGTATTTCTGCTTCATGCTATCAGGCAAAGCATCAAACCTCTCTTTTTTGAGTTTGCGTACAAAGCCACCATTCTTAGTAGGCTCTAGGTAAGTATCATCAATGCTACCATCGTAAGGACGGTTGTTTATCTTTTCGAATGCAGGGAATATTCCGGTAGGCTTTGATTCGATGACAGTCTTATCGACCACAACCATTGTATTGGGGTCTTGACCGAAATCGAAGAAATCCAAACAGTAATTTTTGAAGTCAGTTGTTTCCGGTTTGGCTTCAAACACATCTTCGTAAAATTCGCGGAGTTTGAACATCATATCAAAGTCACCCTCCGGGCACTTAGACAATACGCAGGCATAAAAAGTGAGATACAACATCTCTACCTCTTCCTCACTCAGAACAATCTTACCAGTTTCGTCTGCAACCCAAGTGAGCATCATTTTGGCTGTACTTGCCGGAGCCTCTCCTGTATAACCCCAACGTAAATAGTTGATATTATCAGGGGTAGGTAGTTTGATTGTCTGTTTTGCGTGCTTATACTCGATGTCGGCAGCATCTCTGAAGAAACTCCAAGTAGCTATTTCAGGCAAATTGCTAATTATGCTAGGGAGTAAATCCGACAGTTCATCTATTCTTTCTTGTGTTAGCTTCATGCAACAAAAATAAACCACAGACTATACAGTGCTGTGGTTTATTTCAAATAGAGGTATTAACCGTTTCTATATGCCGAATGATATGTTCATCCAGTAGTCGTGTGAGGTAGCTACGTCACCTGCATAATTGACTGTACCATCGGAGTCTACACGTACATAAGCGGTGTAATATGTACCCGATTCTATGTACGTTATGGGGGTGTAAATTGACCTAGCAGGTCTAAGTCCAACCGGTAGCGTAAATATTGCAGTACCACCAATACCTGATGTTCTAGCGAAATTACCCTCGATGTACACTACTTTATTTGTAGTGCCCACTGACCTGTATCTCAATGAAGTTGACCCTGCTGCCCAATGTGAGCCGAATACTGTGACAGTAGTCCAACTAGAGAAGGTGGTATTGGTAGTGACCGTATCCAAATTAACCTCGGCTGTAGTAAGTCTGAATAGTGAGCCGTAATCATAATTGACTTCAGTAATAAACCACGTGGTTGAAGTTTTAATCATCTTGAATACCGTATAGGTATTGTCTCCGTAGACCTTACTGATAATACTCAAATAATCCGCAACAGATGAAGTATATGGGAAAGCGGAGATGCTATCATTTACAGCGGCATCAATATAACCTGATACAAGACTGAATCTGCTACAAGTGTCAGTGAGGGTCGAGAAACTACTCTGACTGATTATAAGAGTTATCTCTGTACCGGTAGGGTATGTAACCGGAGAACCTGTACCTCTTACCAGTTTTATGTTATCTATCGTACCGTTAGGTGCGACATTGAGCATAAATGTATTACCGGTATCAGGTAATAACAGTATGCCTGACGATATGTCAACAGTACCCAAATTAGCAATACCGTAGGCTTGTACTTTGGTGAACTTGTGTTCAGAGTTGGTCATTATAGTGTTGGTTCCTGTAACAGCCTTATACAGAGCGTAATTGGCTGTGGTAGAGTCTATAACTTCAAGGACTTTATAGACTGTCTCTGTTTCGAGCAGAACAAGTACAGCACCATCACGTACAGTATAATCAACACCATCAGCAAATTGTAAGGGTTTGGTTCCTGAAGTAATGCTGCCACCATAGTTGCTGTAAACATTCAAGTTGGCTCCTACACCACTATTGTTGAGTTCTAGGAATATCCTAGTTCCACCCTTAGTAGGCGAATCGACCCCATTCCATAGATAGTCATGTGAAGATATACTCCTGATACCACCTGAAGCTGCTTGTACAGTCGTGAAATCTATACTTAAAGTGCAGTAATTAGCAAAAGGTAAAGACACTGCCCCGGTATCTATTGTTGCTGCATCCTTAGCCTCTGAAAATGCTGTGAACATCTTAGCTAATCCAGTATTACCTAAACTACCTGAACGACACATTACGTAAGACGGTACTGAATGTCCCAAGTAGCCTTTAACATTCACGAACTCAATAAATTCACCTACCCTCAAAAGTTGTGTAGATGCTCCATCGTGTAGGTCAATATTACCACCTATTTGGAAAATAAGTGGCTGCATTGTGTAGATACGAACAGGTGACATTCCATTTGATACAGGAATATCAATCTGACTTATCTTTCTAGGTGTAGTGTCTACGTTGGCAACGTAATAGTAGTTACTTATAACCGTTGACTTTAACTTATAAACACCACCACCTAAAGAAATTAGGCTGAGTGGTGCTGCTGAACTAAGTATATGGTCGGCGGTGTAACTGGCAGTAATGTGAGCATCTTCATCAGAATGTAGTACGGTAGTATCGTTACCAAAATTAGGGATATGTGCCTTTCTGTAGGTCATATCCTCGATACCTGTAGCATTACCATCTACATACAGAAATCCTACCGTAGTATCTGTTACGAACATTACATCAGGCGGTACTGGTGTTGATGTCGGAGTGCCTGTAATAATAATAAACCCTGAATCAGCACCACCCGAAATAGGAGTATTAACGTGTTGACATACAATCCTATCAATTCTAGGTGAAGCAGAGCCGTTAGGGATAACTTCTAAATCCAAGTTATTGGCATAACGGATTTTAACTCCCTGTGGAGTTACTATAAGCCCAAACGGTCCTACTTCTACCGGACTACCACCCGTGTCCATCACTACATCGTAAAATCCTGATGTAACGTGTTCCAGTGTGAGCGTAGTTCCGGTTGAACTGGAATCAAAGTCAAAACCGGCATATACTCCCGAAGGTATAATGCCGGAATTAAGTCTATTGAGTAAGTCACTCTTTCTGAACTCCTGATAATTTAAAAGCCTTGCTTCTGACATAGTGTTATATTAAAAAATCGTAACTAAAATCACTGCTAAAATCACCTAGCAGCGATGCTGTATTGTAATAAAGACCTGCCAATTTCATATCGTCAGGCTGATTGTACTGAATTATTTTGACTATTATAGGTCGATATAACGAGATAATATCTGAGTGAGATATTGTACCGGTAAGGTATATTGAATACGGCATACAACCGGGGCAGTTATCGTCAAAAGTACCACCATCGTCAAATGTTCCCCCATCATCAAATCTACCACCATCAGGATAAGTGATGTCTAACTCACAATCAATACCTAACCATTTAAACATAGTCAGATACCCTACACTGGTTCCACGTCTGTCAGCCACCAAATTATAATACCGACATAACCTCTTTCTTAGAAGTTCTGTCGGTGTGGTAGTGAAGGAGTTGATGAACTCGTCAAATCCACGATACTGTTCGATGTAAGGAATGAATTTGAGTAAGCATGTTTCGAAGTACTTAACGTTGTCGTAAATCCCTTTTGTCTTTTCGTATATTTCGTCTGTTTGGTAGGCTTCAAGTACATCTACAAGTCGTTCCATGAATCCAGTATCGGTGGTAGCATCTCTATAACCATCGTTTTCTCGTTCGAACAACGTGAAAAATTCTTCGAATATCTTTTTCTCAAACAGCATTATATACCTCCTTTCACTGTTAAGGTTAAGTTACCTGAAAGTAGGTTGAAGGTATTCGGCTCTACCAGTGTGTAGGTGCTTTGACCTTTAGGGTAGTTGACAAATGTGTAGGTATCGTTGTTATTGAATGAACCACCCGTGTGTCCGGTAATGCTGAAACTTATTTCAGGGTGAGAAAATACTCCACCTACTGTAGAAGTTCCTTGTAAGACACCTTGTCTGTACACACTGTAAGCTGTACTGCTACTGAATAATATAGTCCAACTTACGTTTGAAGGACTATTCGTACTAATTACAGTCCATACAACGTAAGGTGTTGTGGTATCGGACTTTCTAGGATAAGGTAGTACATGAAAGTCATTCACATTGCTGTAATCAACTCCGACAGTATTCTCAATAGCCTGATAGATGTCTGATAAGTGAAAAGAACCGAAAATACTATTGTGTTGAGGTGTGAACATATCAAGCAACATTGCCATGAGTGTGTTAGTCACCGTAGTATTTGAGTGTCCGGGTTTAAGGTTAACAGATATGTTAAGTATCACCTGATTTATACCGGCAGGTTTAGCAGATACTCTCCTTCCGACTATTACTTTGTCAGCCATGAAATCTTCCACATCGCTCAATAACGCAGAATCCACTACTGCACCACCGTCAGTAGGGATTACGTAAATTGATGAAAGCCTTAAATCGCAATTGTATATTGATTTGGCTTTGAGTACTCCGGGAACCATTTCAGCAATTCTGTCATAGTCGGAAGGAGTGACTGCACGCATCTTAGTGCGGTTCTGATACATGATATGTCGCTTGATTAGTTCAAGCGATTCCACTTCTGAACCGCCATAAGACGGTAAATCATTTGTTACGGTGAGCGTATAACCTACTAGAGTAGGTGGGTTAATTATTGTCGTTAATTGGTCGGCATCTACAAATCCTGCAAGACCTAGAGTTTGTCGGTAGTTAGCCGTAAGGACTGAACCGTATGCAGGTATTGCTCCGGCGGTAGTGGCATCACCTGTGTACACTAGACAAGCACCCGATGTACTTACTGTTTGTACGAAATCAGTAGCATCTATAGCACTGAAAGCAAGCGTATCTACTGAGTTCCACGCAACACCATCAACAAGCAAAACAAGACTGTTATGTACTATTTTGTTGTTGAAAATAATGGTTTGATTCGCTATTCCGGCTGATGTGCCGATAGCAGCATCAGTAACGTTGACGTACTGAAATGCCTGCCCTATTGCAAATGTTGTACCTGTTTCGATTACTATATCTGCCTCAGTGATGTATTGAATACTGCCTGATGCTATTATAGTTCCGGCAGGTATGGTTAGATTCGTTGCAGCCGTAGTATTAACCATAAATCGGACATCTACTTTGTAAGGTAGTGTCCCGATTACTTTATAGTCTGCCGCGTATGCTTCTTGTATTGCTCGTCTGTAAGTTTGTAATGTGACTAGATGGGTTTCATCAGCCATATTGTCGATGTAGTAACTCTCCAACTCCGCGATACCTGCATAGGTATCAATAATGTGCATGTACTCATTTGAATCAGACAAATCAGTTCCATTAGGATTAGCAGTGCGTAACTGCTCAATCAATGTAGCACGTATTTGCGCTCTTGTTCTATCTAAGTAGCTCATTATTAGGACTGTAGTTGAAAAGGTACACCTATTTGGTCAACGATACCATTGTACTCATAGGTAATTATTGCAACAATGGTGTTCATAACGATGAACATAGTTACATCGTCAAGCGTGACACTTGGTTCAAACTTGTTGATTGCATCTATGACTTTAGTTTTAATCAAAAAAGCTGTTACTTCATCGGCAGGGTCAAACAATAGTTTATCCAAATCACAACCATATTCGTAATTGAAAAACCTTGTACCTGTCGGTGTAGTAAGCAGTGTAAGTATTCTTTGCTGAACAGCATCAATGCCGGAAACAGTGGCTAACTTTCCGTTGACCACTGTTATAGGTAATTTTATTAGTTGCGACAGCATATCGCAAATTTACTCAAATTTAGCCGATTGTAACCTTATTGGATAAAATCTTATTTAAGTCGGAGACTAATTGCCCAATCTGTACACTATTGGAACCGGGTGCTCCTAACTCCGCGTAAGTATTTGTGGCAGCATACTGAATGAATTTAGTAAGTACATCAACTATTTGATTACCTAAAACGGCAGGTTCAGTAGTCCCGGCAATCTGCACTAAATTATCTTTTATAGTAACCTTGGTGTCTTTGTAGTCAAGCTCCAAAGAGTCATTACTCACTATTATCTTACTATCACCATATAGAATAAGACCCTTATCCGGTGCGCCTGAATCTCCGTAAATAGATGACAAATCAACTGATAGACCTCTATCACCACCCACATACTTATGCTCCCAAACAGGAAATCTAGGGTCATTGTTTTCGAACCACACCCAAACATCGTCACCCTCTTTCGGTATGAAGAATACACCTCCACCACTCAATGCTTGTACGTTTGAATAAACACACCAGTGGTCATGCTCGGTGGGAAATAGCAATGGCACACGTACTTTAACTCTGCCACGCTTATCCGGGTCTTTATTATCCGTAACCTTTCCGTGATGTCTAATTCCCAATAAGTCCATTTGTTCCAATTTCTACACCCTGCTTAGGAGCCGGTGTTTGTTCTAAATTATTGTCGTTCTGTACCTGACTTTGATTCTGTGCCTGAATAGGCGTGTGACCTTCCACATGGAGGGGAAACCTGAATACTTCATAACCACCGGTATCGTTCGGCTGACTGTTATTAGCAGATTCAGTTTTCTTCTCACCTTCAACACCGGCATCTTTATACCCCGTTATTGTAGTGAAAAAACCTGCATCGTTGAACGTATCAACCACTTCATATATGAGATAATTGCCTGTGTACCTAGATGCTACGTTCTTAATAGTTATAACGGTATTTATATCCCGTTTAAGATTACCCTCTTCTTCGACTGTGAGTGTCAGTACATCTAACGATGAATCAGACAGAATACTCAAAGCCGTAGCAACTATTTCACTCTCTAACTGGTCAGATGCCCGGTAGAGAGTGGTTCCATTGATTAGTAGGTTCTGAATATCATTGACCGTTATTTTTGGGTCGGGAACTGGCAGATTGAGAGATAAAGCCGTTGTATTCTTGGGCAACTGGTCAATAGCTACTTGAATATCCGAATCACTCCTAACAGGTGTAGCAGTATTATTGGGATTAATTCGCCATACAGACCCGGCTATTTGCGTAAATGTGTAATCACCCAATGCAACAGTAGACTGATAAAGCAGGTCTTTATTGACTATTTTGGTTTCATCTACTTTAATCTCTTGCGGTAAACTTTTTAAGTCTGTGTACTCAAACGATAGCTTTTTGAGGGTGTCATCTCCGCGACTAACTGTACCTACAGATTCACCATTGGTTTGTTTGCGAGCATAAACAAGCGTACCCTTATTGTAGTAAGTAATAAAGCCGGGAGTAAGTCTACAAAGTCTATCTAAAAATGACTTATTGCTCAATCCGGCTTGGGGTATCGACTGGAATATGTTGAAGGTTATCGGTATAGGTGCAGACTGGAATACTGGTTGTTTTTCAGTACCTACGGCATTCTTGTTTAATTCTACAGTCTTTCTGTTAGTCTCATAAGCAGACATAAGCCCACTATAGTAACCACTCCCTGACTGTACGTAGTCTTTAGCTACATTATCTGCCAATGACTTGTTGATTTTATTCTCAACCTGAATCATGCAGTTTATTTGGTGCATTTCCGCGATAGTTTTAACTATCTGTGGAATTGTCTTGTTTTTCCATGTTATGTTTGAATAGACCTTATTCATAGCCACTGTAGGGTCTGCGGAACTGATTACCGCAGAGAAAGTGGGTTCGTATTCAGGCTCTATGATACCAATGTTGAGCACGATAGGTTCACACATACCAGTTTCAGCAAAACCGTACTGGAATGTAATAGGCATACCTGAACGCATAAACTTGTGCTCCATAACCCACTCAGCATCACCACCTTCTATAGTTATCTCTAAGTTGTCAGCTTTTTTTATGCTTCTAGTGTACTCGAAAGCACTAACATAATTGCTTATGTCAATAGCATCTTTACCGAACCCTATAACTATACTTTTTATCGGTCTTTTCATACTACTGCAATTTCGGTACTCTTAGGTAAGTTTGGTAATAGTTGCTGAGGTCAAATGGGTCAAAAATGCTATTAGCCTCGGCAAGCACATGCCAAGACCTTTGAGCAGCATCAGCCCCAATAGCATCTTTATATACCCGGTAAGCGAATGCAGGTAGTGTTTCACCTGAACGGATTAACACATACTTATCAGTATCGGCAACAGGGTATTGAAGCCTATTTCTAAGCAAAATGTTATTACCGTTTGCATCAGTAATAACATAACCATTTGCGTATAAACTATATTGGTCAACACCGTTGACTGTTACTGTATTTGTAGCCATTATCCAACAGGTATATATCTTATTGCGTTACTTATATTGGTTGCATCAGTATTAGATTTGGCTAACATTGCTGCTAGTGCATCAAACCTGAATCTACTCACCATTCGGAGCATAATTGCCCTGAAACTATTAGGATTAGGGTTGTATATCTCAACGGTACGTGTACCGGTTATTGGTGGAGTATTAGTTATGTAATTAACCGCCTGCCTTGGGTCGCCAATAACAGGTGGTTGTGTACTAATCAAATTGGTTGCACTTCTAGGTCGTTCTGAACTACCTATGCCAAGATTAACCGGACTTGAACCATCAGGGCGACCTTTGACATATTTACGTTGAAGTGCTTTATGGCTTCTGTTATATGAAGGGTCGCCTGATAATGTAATACTAACATTTGCCTGACGGGGCATGAAGTTATTCGGCTTAGAGTGGTTAGAATAATCAGCATCAACCGATTCAACTATGTACTTGTCATTTTTAAACATGTTGCCTACAAATAGTCCAACTCTAGGTGCAACACCGTTCACACCATTAGAAGCTATCAGTGATTTAAGCCAACCAACCCTTGCATAAACTGTTTCGCATTTGTCGTCCTCCGCGTAGAAGTCTAGGTCAAGCCTTATGGTGTCTTTACCATTGATGAATTGGTACTTTGGGTCGTTCCTACCTATAATAGCATAGTCGGAGATGTTTCCATTCCGACTTTCTGTTATGCTCGGCATGAACTGAATCTCCATGCGTTCGTTAGTATCAAACCGTAGTAAATAGATTTTACTACCAGTTGTATTGAGTCCTGTGTTTTTTATATCCATTATGGGGTCATGATTTTATCTCTAGCCGACAACTTATTAATTGCAGGCATGAGTTGTTTAGCCATTACTTTACCATCTACCACTAAGTTAGCTTCTACTACAATTGTCTGCTGCCCAGAAGATGAAGAAGTTTCACCTGTAAGTGCCCTATTGAGGTCATTACCTGTTTTCTCCTTGTAATTGCGCATATACTCTTCGTATATCTTGCGTTGAGCTTCATTCTTAGGTGCAATATCGGAAGACGTTAAGTTAGACGGATTGCTGAGGGTAGTTCGTATAGACTTAAACCATTGACCATTCTCCATCTGTATTTCAGATAGTGAGCTAATCTGTGCCTGCTTAACTGCATCGTCCAAAGTTTGCCTATAACTATTGAGAGCCAAATCAGCATCACTGAGAGCGTTCATCTGCCGCTTAATCTTGCCAGTAGTCTTGTCAATGGAGTCACCTAAATTATCATAGGAATCAGCAGCATCGTTAGAAGTACTCGCTGTGAATATACAACCCAACGCAAGAGCACCAAGTCCTAGAGTGAGTCCGGCTATAGATGCTGCAAGTAAACTATTTACACCCACAGCAGTTAGTGAGAAAGCAATCCAGTTAAATAGTTTAACCACACCCGTAACCAACAGATTCTCGGTAACAAGCAACCTCAATGCTACTAGTGCCAGTGACCTTGCCCAATACAAAGTAGCCGTAGCAGCTAGGAATCCAACGGTCTTCCACAACCAAGCTGCATCAAAGAGTGGGCTAATTATTCTACCAAAAACACCCATCTTTTCAATCGCCCAACTAACCATTGAACCAAGACCTTGAAAAGTGTGTGCTATCGCAGTGAAAACATAGGTAAAACCCTCAACGAGGTCCATAACTGCTTCAACATATGTGAATAGGTTTTTAGCACTCTGTTGTGAACCTATTTTACCTAAAGCATCCCATAATTCAGTAGATATTTTGGCACTGTGAGTCTCTCTATTGTAATTAGCGAAAGCCTCTGACACAAACATCAGCATACCACCCAAATGTTGTAACCAACCAGTAAATCCTTGTTGCTGCTGTTCGTTACCTGCCATCACAGACTTAAAGTGCTGAATAGCCTTACCTGCCAAAGTAGCCACTTGTGCTATGAGTAGGAACCACTTGAACATTGAACTACTAACCAACGCAGTACCTAAACTGGCAAAGTTGGTAGCCAACCCTGCAATACCACCTTCGAGTTTGACTATTCTAACCAAAGCAGCACCCACGTGTGAGCCTATAAGTCCGAAACCTTTGGCGAGCATTTTAGCACCCAATAGGTTAACGGCAATAGCCCCTGCCAAAGCAGAAAGCATTGTTACAACACTCCAAAATACATGACCGAAAGTAGTGGCTGAAAACACTTTTATCACTTTTATACCAACGCTAACTAGATTGAGGAAAGCTGTAACAACCGGTCCTATTGAATTACCTATTTCAGCAAATAAACTAGGTAAATCCATCTGCGTGATAGCTGCCCAAGTAAACGCTGTTGAGGTGCGTATCTTATCCAATGTACGACTATACCTAGTACCCGGAGACATTGCTTTCTCGAAAGCCTTGGATATATCTCCGATGCCTATTTTAAGTTCTTTAAGACTTTCAGGTAATTTCTGACCCATTGAGTCTTCTAACAACTTACGTAGCGGAATACCGGCTGCGGCAGCTTGATACAACTCCCTAGATGTAATCTTACCGTTCGCAGCAATTTTCTCCAACTCCCTACTGAATCTATTCAATTCTGCCGGACCTCTACCTACAACAGTAAGGAAGTCTGACACATTTTTAGTCAAGGGTAAAGCTACATCAGCACCAATACCTTGTGACAACATCAAGTCCGCAGCTTTTAGTTCATTCTCAAAACCCATCATAGGGTTATCGGTAGATGCCTTACGCAAAAAAGCAAAGGCTTCTTCTGCTTTCGCAGCCGAGCCTAAGAAACCGTCCAACGTTAATTTAGCCTTTTCAAATCGCATTTCAATCTGAGCACCTTTCAGAGCGAGTCCTAAGCCTACAACAGATGCAACAAGCATATTGACACCCACAACAGCGTTTCTAGTCATTTCTGCTTCCCACGCCTCCATAGCCACCTTAGCTTCACGCATTGCCTCTGCACTAGCATCAATAGCTTTATTGAGTTCCATTTGGGCTTTAAATTGAGTAAGATAGTTTTGAGCGTTTATCTTATTCAATTCAGCCATTGCTGCATCAATTTCCATCTTAGTAGACATCTCTTCTACGTAAGCCTTTTCTCGAAGCCCGGCTAATTCTATCTGTTGTTCAGTCTCTAATTGAGCTATTTGCAGTTTACGAATACTGGCGGCTTCAAATTCAGCAGCGGAAGCCATCTGTGCTTCACGCTCAACGTCAATCATTGATATGTACCGCCTAGCATCAGTCATGCCGTCATAGGCAGGGTTTTTCATAGACATCATGTAACGTCCATTTTCAACCCACCTACGAACGGAATCAGTTGAAGCAGTTTCCAAAGAAGTAGAAGCGGATGCAAGTTTAGCCATCTGCGACTGTATCTGTTTAGACGTAGCAGAAAAGTCGTCTACAAGGTAAAATTGTAAACCGAACCCTTCATCGTATGACCCAACTTGTACACCCATTATCTACTTATTTCTTTTTAAACTGCTTGTTGTACTCTTCAATATCTTTTGTTATCCACTCTAAGTATTTACCGTACTGCTTAGGGGTAAGTTCCATAAATTCAGTGTAGGTAAAATTCAAATCATTCTGACAGAATATGTAATAAAGTCGGTCTAAATCCTGCCAGCCGGGAAGAAAAAAGATAAGTCAGTTGTCAAGTCCACAACTACTTTTCTTTCCGCAGGTGGTAACAAAATAGCCTCCGGGTGTTCAAACCTGATAGTAGTATTCGCATCACCTTCTGCAAGACGGATAGTTGCCCTTAGACGGTCTAAATTCTTGGCAGACATTTCTTCCAAATCGTGCATTTGAACTGCTACAAAGGTCACGTCTTGCGGACGTTTCCAAGCCAGTTTACGGCACATGAGTAAGGTGTTTGTATTCCTCTTATCACTTGATAGTAAAATAGCTTCTGATTGACCGTTCATGCGAACAAACCTGAACTCTGTATCACCCAATTTGTAGAAGCACGGCTCCGATAAGTTTGAGGTATCGGCATTATACTGGCTCAAACTAGTGGCAGCTTTATCATAGTCAGCAGGCTTCAACAAATCAAGACCTTCGAGTTTGTCAGCTTCCAGTAATTTAGGTGCTACAGAATCGAAGAACTTACCATTCACGTCCACTAAAATCTCCTTGCTTAGTTCAGTGCCTTTAGTCCCTTCCGCAATGGACTCATATCGGAAGAAATAAGAAATCTGCTCAGGCATTTCCTCGGAGTGTACTTTAATAGCACCAAGTATGTATCTTTTGTCAACTACCGGAATCTGCTTTACAAATTCCAATGACTCTTTAGTTTCACTCACCTGAATATTGCCGTAAGACAAAAGTAGGTAAGCAAATACCTTGTTCATGCCGCCTATAGTATCAGTCATATCCGACACTAAGCCTTGTACTTTACCGTTAATACCTCTCGCTGTGAAAGATACGCCGGATGGGGTTGTTCCTTGAAACGTGTTCATGTAATTAATTTTTAGTACACAAATATACAAATAAAAATGGCGATTCCTTACGAAACCGCCACTTGAACACCATGCACGAAGATTACCCCTACCTATCGTACAGTATTTTTAAATGTTATTTAGGTTGAACCAAATCCACCGCGATAGTCACTTTGCGAGCAATGTTTTCAGATGCAGCCCTGTCGAGTTCACCGGGGTCAACCCCACATACCCAACAGCCAATGTAGGTATCTGTGCGAAGAACTACAGTACCGGTATTATCAAGTTCATGAATCCTGATAGTCTTCTTAACGTCTAAAGCATTAAGACCGCCACCAGTTACAGGGTTTTGAGCACTTAGAAGCCATTGTTCTGCCCATAAATCAGTACCTACGGTAGATGATATATTTTCGAGAACCATGTCTGACACTTTGTACCTACCCGGAGTCTTTATATCGTAGTTGGTATCTGCGTGAGTCACTTGGTCGATAGTCACTTCAGGTCTTGTAACCTTCTGACAAACGAACTGATTGAAGCCATCAATCTCTATGGAGAACCCGAACTTTTTACGGGTGTTGTTTACATTAGCCATGTCTGTGTATAGTATTTAGTGGTTAAACAACTTTGAATGAGATACCGGAATTAGTTACACCCAATTCTATGTTGATGTATTTCAACTGAACAGTAGGTGAAACCTGAATAGCTACTTTGTAAGCACCTGCTGAGATAGTCTGTGAGGTATTCAGACTAGCCTGTGAAGCATTTACAACGTCTTGGTCGCCAACAATAATATAGTCACCTAATGCCCTGTTGTCTTTCGCGTACTTCAAGCCTGCTTCAAGTACGTTAACGACATTTTTCCAAGTGATTGGGTCGTTAGGCTCGAAATAGAACTTAGGAGTCATTGCAAAAATATAGCGATACAACCAAATAAGGAACTCAGCTACACCTGCTTCAGACAGCAACGATGTTTGGTCGCGATATAAACTACGGTTGTTAAAGATAACGAGATTCTTGTCGGTGTCTTTCTTAATCCAGTTAACACCTGCATTATCGGCTCTGAGTGCCCAAGATGCTCTCGAAGGTGTTGAAATGTCAACAATCAGGTCTTTTGCGTTGTCAATAAGACCTCTCGTGTAACCTGCGAATGAGTACCAAGGGTAGTAGTTATTGTCCCTTTTAGACATTGCAGCAGCAACCGCAGATGTTTCACTATAGTTACCCCAAGTATTCGTCTGACTATTGAGCAATTGTAAACCACTCATTGACATGAATCCTCTGTAGCTATTAACAGGAGAATGGCTATAAGAGCCTGTACCGTTGCGGTAATCTTCCACTGTTTGAATAGTCGCACCTACCGGAGTACCGACAATAAAGCCCATATCTTGACGACTATCACAATAGTTTGCAAGCGCAATATCCATTGTAGGGTCAATGATATTTGGAACCCAAATCTTGTTACAATCCAAGTCAGCATCAAGGGCATACATGTTAGTTGCAGCAAGTGAACCACCTACGTAATCAGAAGCAGACATCGCGTTAGAATCAGCACCACTGCTTAGAGTTAGTGTTGTACCCGGAACGAACACGTAGCTAGACGTGAGCGTGATAGCACCCAAAAACTGACTATTAGCCAGTATCTTATTGATTGCGGTAGTTCTGTCTGAACCACTTGCCGGAACGTCTGCGAATATCTCACTAGGGAATCCCGGAAGTGATACTGTAATATCGTAGCAGTTGTACTTTTTAGATGCTGCTAATGAGATGGCAACTGTCATACTGTTACCTAATGCACCGATGTACTTAGCGGTAAATACACCACTCGCGGTATTCACGGTAGCGTTTACACCACCTGAGAATGCTCTTACGTTAGGATTAACCACGCAGTTACCTACAAGTGCTTCAAGTGTATAAGCATTCGCAGCAGCCCCTAAAGAACTTGGGGCAGTAACCGTGAATGAACTACCTGATGCAGTACCAGTCCAGCCATTAGATAAAGCATTAAGTGCAGCAACTAGTGCTGTCACGTTAGTACTCAAACTATCTGTATGGGTTACAGTGAAACTATCAAGAATCACAATGTCCGCTTGTCCGGGGCGGTGTACTACCAAAGTAATAGTCCCGTCTGTTGTAGCAGAACGAGAATACAACGTAGCGGTAGCAGTAGCACCTACAGCAGATACGGAAGACTGTGTGTTGGTTACAGTAGCCTTAGCACCTGTGAATGTGCTAGGTTGGTTAGGGTCAACGTACTTGACGCATCTAACGACTTTACCAACGCCACCTCTTTGGAAGAAGTCGTTGGCTAGGAATGTAGAGTCACTGAAAAACTGACTACCAAAAGTTGCCTGAAACTCCTGTGGCGAACTGATTAAAGTAGGCACACCTACCGGTCCCCAAGCAGTATTTACAAGCATCGCAACCAACCCTTGTGACGAAGTGTTGAGGATTTTGCTGTAATCAATGAGCGTAATTTCTGTCCGAGCAGAACCTTTATAGTCCATTTATTATCAAATTTTATACGGTTATTAAATCGAGTTTTCTGTTTGCACCTTCCGCAATACCCTTCAATGACCAAAGAATATTAATTATTTCGGAAGGTCTAGCCTGTAGACCAGTAGTTGCCGGAATAGTTATCGTACCGGCAATTCTAGTAGGTGTACCCTCTAAATCGCACTGCACTTCGGTTATGGTATGTGCGTAACCTCCCGAAGTTTTAGCATTTTGGAGTGCAGATACTACTTCTTCTTTAGTTTTCAGCATAAAAAGTTATTTATTCCACAAATATAGCAATAATTCGTTTCTATCGCTAATAAAATGGAACATATCTAGCCACACCACCAGAATCGTGGAATTTGAAATATCCTACAGGCGCACCCATCACGTAACCAGTACCACCAACCATTGATGCAGGCAAAGAATGTGATGCAGCGGGTCTATCGGTAGTGCCTACATTCGAATAGAACGTAGGATATGCAGTTGCCCAACTAAATATGCTATCACCACTCACATTAAGGACAACACGTTCCCCATAGTCTAAAGAAGCGTGTACCCCAAAAAATGAAGAATATAATATCCTATTATAGAAATCAACGGAAGTACCATCACCTGACGAATTAAGTACACCTGTTTGGAAATCAGCAACAATAAATTCCGAACTGTCTGAAACCTGCCTATTTGGTAAATCAAACACCAAAACACCGGCATCATCAAATAAATGACCATTGCCCCAATCATAGGCAGGTGTCACTCCCGTACTATAAGCAACTTGGTCTTGATAACTAAGAACGTTAGTACCTGCACTATTGTACAGATAACCACTCTGAAAGTCTATGGAAGTATTACCTAAACCGTCTAATAAGACCCTATTAGCGAAGTCCATTACCTGAACCTCGCTACCATCATATAGACCCCTGTTTACAAAGTCAGCAGACAATGCTCCCTCATTAGGTGAGTTGGGACCATCTGTTATCGTACCGGTAGTCCTAATATCCATATCCAACATATCCGTAAGTATGCCGTTCAGAATACTACCAGTAATGCCACCACTACCGTTGGTTGTGATGTCAGCATCTATTGCAATTTTTATGTCCTCGCTATTCATATTAAATAAACGTTACAGGGTGGTCAATAGATAGTATTGCAGGTACATCTCCGACAAGCCTGTCAGGTATTACTCTTGCATCTACTACCATAAATTTATAAATACGTTCAGTTATACTGAACGCTGAAACATCGCTTGTACCTCTCTCTTCTATCAAAAACTTATCTGACACCGAATCACCATTATCGTCAACAGCATCTAAGTATTTGAAACCGTACAGTAAATCAAGAATAAGTTGATTGAGGTAGCTATCATCAGCAGGGCTCTGGCATACAGTTCTTACTTCATACTCCAAGTTAACAGATGCAGCATTCTCAAATTTCTGATAAACAGTAGTTTCATCAGGCGTTGGTGTACTGCTGACAAACCTATAAGTATATTTACCATGTACTGAGCCTTTAGATATACCGCGATGAATAACTGCTATGCTTGATATTTCCTTTCTACCCTTATTCTCAGGTATTGAGGTGCTCTTAATAACTATAGGGTTGTTGATGGCTGCAAGTGCCTCATTGTAAGCTGTAAGAGCTTGTACATCGGTATAGACTGTCAGTATGTTCAGGTAAAATCCTGAGCCGCTACCACCGGTGCATGATACTTCATTCTGAACAGTATAACCAGTACCCACATCACTAATAGTGAATCCGGTAACTACACCTGATACGTTTACAGTGGTAATGAGTAGTCTAGCCGGATTAACGCCACCAGTTACAGTAAGTATGTCCCCAACTTCGTAAGACACACCGCCTGAATCCACAGTATAGCTACTTATACCGCCACCCCTGAAAAGCTGAATATCAGGACACTTGTCATCTAAGACAAGTTGTTTCCTGATTACTTCAAAAATGCCATTATTTACGTTAGCTACTGTCATAAACTTTTCAGCCGGGCTTTGATTATTTGAGAGTGCTTGATGGCAAGCATGTAGTGTATTGACTGCTCACCTGCCGGGGTAAATAATGGTCTAGCAGGTATTCCTAAACTTTCGGAGCCAAATTCAAGTATAGGTGCAACATCTGCAACAGGTATTGACCTACTGTGCCCCGACATCGCTGAAGCATCTTTAGACACGCCTGCAAATGCCGAATATCTATTTTTATTCACCGCGTAATAAATGTTCTTCAAGAACGTACCAGTTTCCATGTAAGGCTCAACCTCGTAGCCCAACTTTTGTTTTCTACGCTTAGTGTAAGGTGCTAAATCTGCCCAATCCCACCCATGAATAATCATAGTCTGCAACCGGGCTTTAGCAAATATCGCCCAATCTTTAAGGGTATCATGAGCATAGGTTTTAAACACCGAATTTAGTTCGGCTACTTGTTTAGTCACCTTAGTCCACTCACCTATTTTTCTTACAGACATTATTAAACCCGTCTAGGTCGTTTTGAACAAGTTAAAGTATAATTTAATGGTATATTAGCCAAATCCAAGAATCCTGAAATAGTATCGACTTCCATTCTGTACTCTTCACCATCAATAGTCACTGTGGACGTTTCTGTGTCGAATATAGGACGGTAATTCTCGTTCAATAGTTCGGCTGCCAATAGTCTCTGCGTATTGGCATATACTGTAGCACCTTGCCTACTTAAAGTGCCTGATTCAGTTACTAAATTGCTGTCTGAAGATGCATCACTGTAAACAACTAGGCAATTAACTGTAGTACTTACAAGCGATTTAGTTCCATGACCCATACGGTCAATGGAACCTTGATAAATATTGAAAGTCACCGGGGTATTATGAAAAGTATCAGCAATATCCCCTATGGCAGACCTTACTTCTAATCGATCTGTATCACTTAATAGATTCATTTACTAGCAGTGTGCATCTTGAACAATAACAAAAGGAACTTTAGTGTATTTGAGTGCTTCAGTACAAGTTTCGCAGATGTCGAGAATACAACCATAGGTTCTACCTTTCCTGAATGCACTCTTCTTGTACATAGTAATTAACGAATCAGCAGTCGAATACAACCCCACATTTTCATTTACGTTGATTACACCCCATTCTACATCAGATACGTCTGCCTTAGCTTTTTTGAGGTACTTAACAGACGGCAGTATCGGAGCACCACCAGTCTGATTATCTCCACCGAGACCTACACCGATAAGCGTAACTAGCATCATGACTGTAACCATGTCTGCCAATATACTCTTCTGTTCAGTATCGTAGTTAACTTCTATAGCAACGTCTTCAGGTGATTTACCGAAGCACTTGTTAAGTTCATAACAAGCCTCTTCAAAGAAATCTTGAATAGCATCATTATTTCTATCAGACACTTCAAGCATTCTAAGTCGGTTGTAAACCATGCTCTGTATAGTGAGTGTACTCATATCACAAATTTACTAAAAAACGCCCATATCATTTTAAGACATGAGCGTTTTTATTGTTTAGCGTAAAGGGAAGCCTATGTAGTAGGTAATTGTTTGCCTTTCTTAACCGCAGGTTCAGGAGTTTCTTCCGGAGCAGGGTCTTGAACTACCTCTTTAGTGGTAGGCGTAGCTGCTTTTTTGGTTGTTTTCAACGACTCCACGTAAGCGTTATACTCGTCCTCAGAGGCAACTGTGATGGTAGAGTTCAGGTAGTCTTTGATGATACGTGTCTCTGATTCAACTTTTGCCACCTTGTTGCCGAGTAACCTTATACCGCTGATTGGGTCGTGAAATCCTGTTTGCAGTTTTTTCGCTTGTTCTGTTAGCTTAATGTACATTGTAATTTATAAGTTTAGGGGTTAAAACTATTAAGGACGTGTACGGAAAGTTTGAGCAGCTTGGTAAGCAAATGGATTCATCCAATCAGGGTAGCCGTAGTCGTCAATTGAAACCGACTGGTCGAGGATGAATGAAGCATCAACCATCACTTTAGCGAAGCCTGTTTCCATACGTGCATAAGTACCGGTGACACCTTTATCCGCAATACGGTCAGATTCTACTGTGAGTGCCTGACTATTGAACTTAATCAACGATGCCGTGTTGTCGATAATCATCACTTGGTCAGCAGCAGGCATCGCACCGTGAATATCATAAGAAGAGCGTGTAGGAATCGGAGTACGTACATTCACCATCTTACCGTCAATACCTGCCAACAACATCAAAGCATTGGTAAATTCAGGTAATTGTAGAACCTTCATTGCCGGCTCAACGTTTGAAAGCATTGATTGAGGTGTACGACCTAATGTAGCCTGACTAACCCAAGCGCGAAGGAAGTCTTCGTATTGGAAGCCTGCAACCACGTCTTTAACACCGATAACAGCCGCAGCGTTGTTGTTACCAACCTCACCGTTTGTCAATACATTGATAGCTTCGTTATCAAGAGCCATGTTGACTTTAACACCAACGTCTTGTAAGAAGTACTGCAATACGTTAAGGTTAACATAGCGTTGAACCTCGTCAGTAATCTGAATACCGATACCAAGTTTCTTGGTAGATACCATTTTCTGACCGAATGCTACGTGACCGAGTGGAGCAGATTCACCTTCGCCAATGTATGTCGGCATAGCATCTGACATCTTAACGTAAGGCATTTTGATTTGCGGTTGAGCGATGAACTCTTCGGCACTGATTAGATTAGGATAAATCGGTGCTCTACGCATACCCAAACGGATAGCTTCACGGAAAAGTTCAGGAATCAGCCAACGGAAGTCAGTGTTGAAGTCACCCATGCTTTCAAAAGACTGGATAGTATTAACACTACCATTGTAGCCGAGAGACAACAAAAATGAGTCGAATCCACCTGATTCACTCATAGCAAATTGGTACTTATCCTGAACATACTGTCCGAGCGAAATGTCGATACAAGGTGTCATGCTTGAAGCACTACCCTTGCGAAGACTGTTAAGCTCCTTACCCATGCTTTCGAGCGATTTGCTCACAGCAGTTAAATACTGTTCGTAGCCTGCTCTTGGGTTGTCGAATGACTTTTCAGCACCTCCGTCAGCGTATTTGATGAACTCAAAATCAGTCGGAGTGATGATTTTGCTTTTGTCTGCTGAAAATTGACCAACAGAACGGATTAAAGTGTCGTTAACGAGTGTCATATTTTTACGTTATGTGGTTAATTTTATGCTTTTTTGTATGGAGTCCTCAAATAGCCTACATTGGTAACTTCTGAAGCACCTGATGTAGTCTTAATCATAATAGCCGTAACCCAGTCACCTGAACTTGCAGCAGCGTAAGTTGTCAGCACTGTACCATCGGCAGCCGTAGCATGTCCTGTAGCAGCGAGGTGAGTGCCTGCATTAATCGCACCGGCAATATTGGCGCGAATAACTGCTTGGAATGGTGTAGCTACTGTAACACGGTTAACGGCATTGCGTTGAACTTTAGGCACTACAACTATACCGATAGGATAGTCAGTAGATGCTGCAACAAGCGATACCGTACCGTCAGTACCAAGTTTAACTATATCACCCGGATTTGAACCTGCACTGATATATGAAGAACTTGCAGTGAACCCGAAGTCAATGCCCATTTCTTCCCTAGATTCGAAAACTCGTTGTGCAGCCGAGTTTAACGCGTACAAATCTTGCATTTTTAAACAGATTTAATTGTTATTGATTAGATTTTCTTTGTGTACTTGTTTCTGATGTCAGCAGCACTCGGAACTGAGGCAGCTTTCTGTGTTGAATTTTTGTCAACATCTTCAGAGTTGTCAGCACTAGAACGCATACTAATGTGCTCCTTGCTCTTACATTTAGTACAGAATGCACCAAACTTGTGAACCTCTTTCAGATTACCAGTCAGAGTATTGATTTGTTCAGCAGTAGAATTAGCCAAAATACCTTTGTAGTTAGCCAATTCTGTTTCACTTTTATCTCCGGCAACGTTGAATTGTTTAAGAGCTTCTTCCCTCAACGCAGCCAAAGACTGATTCTCACGATTCATAGCCGCAAAAGCCGCTTGTACCTTACTAAGACTATCAGCCTTAACAATGATAAACGAATCTGCATCGTTAGTAGTCACCTCAACAGAGGCATCTGTAACAACAGGTTCGTCATTCAATTCAAGTGACTTAAACGATAATTTAGCCGGCTCAGGGGTTGGGATATTTTCAGGTCTTTTGAGTAAATCTCCTACAAAAGCCAAGAAAGATGCCTCATCTTTTACGTCCGAAGGCAACTGTGAACCATACTGTGATTGGATAGTTTTAAACATCTGATTAGATTTATTAACACTAGTATTGAGCAAATTTATATTATTTTCTCCAAATTCCACAATAGAAAACTTTTTATTTTCTGAATACTGTGAAAAATTAGGGTCTGCTGTGTATGAAAGTACGTTTTCAGCACTATAATTAACTATTGATGGCTTGTAAGGATTACTTACATTACCACTCGCATCTAGTGTCTTAGCGTAAGGGTCAGCACCGTTGTAAACTATAGAAAGTTCGGCATAACCGTTGATTTTAGTTACTATACGCCTAACCATTTTACCGTCCGATGCAATAGAACCTACAGCCTTGTAGAAATCGTCCGCTTTCTTGAACTCATGTGAAGGTTTCCAGTCAAAATTAACTGTAACCGACATTGAATTAAGTTGACCTGTAGCCATACCTCTAGCTATCTTAGGATTAGCTACCGTGTCGATGTAAGCCATCACGTTAATACCACCCGGAATACGTCTGTCACCCACAACAGTATCACCTTGGTAATAAGCCTCAGCAGTCCTACCTAAAAAGTTCTCAACACTGGCATTGTGGTCAGGGTAAATGGTCAAACCATTTGCCATATCCACAGTATTTTCCATGTCAACAGAACCGAAGTCTGAGGCTTTCCATGTATAAGCACCTACTATTGTCTTAGTTAGTGCCCTAACTGGTACGCGTATAAAATCTTCAGGTTTAGCTGATAGACTATCAGAAACAGAATTGATAGTCTTAACCATAGGCATATCGAACGGGAGACTTTCACAACGTTCAATAGAGTTTGATAAGATATTGTTACTTATAAGCGAAACAGATTCGGCAGCGATTAGGCTACTCAAATCTGCACTCATATCCAAGTTAAAACTCATTGTGGTATTGAACATCTTCTTGTTACCACCCTTTATAGCATACCTACCGGAATCAGTCATTGCTACTTTTTTGAATTTCTTAGTAGCACCTTCGTCCCTAGTAGGTTCATACTTATTAAATGCTTCGGCAGCTATTTCGCCTTGCGGCATTTCTTTTATGTCAAATAAACTTACCATCAATTCTAATTTACAGGTTTGTAATCGTTTGCCGGATTTTGTGGAGTAGTGCCGCTATTGGCTTGAACATCACCCGGTTTAGCAGCTTTATTGAGGTGCAATCTCTGTGCGGCTTCATCTTGCTCGATAAATCCGGCATTACGCATAAGAATAGCATTATCAATTTCAGCCCTAGTAGCTTGTTCATCGCGGAGCCTGTCAGCAATCATAGGTGGTTCAAACTCTACTTTAACGCGACCTATTTCGTAGCCATTCAGTTGTAAGCACATTTTGATAACATATTCCATGAATGAGGCTAATACTCGTTGGTATGCACTTATTTGCGTAGTCAGCTTAGTCATTATGACTTTAGCCATTGTTTCAGCTACGTTGAAGTTCCTACCAAGCATTAATGGGTCTTGTTTAAGACCTGCCATTTTCAATTCGAGGATAACACCGAAAATATCTTTAACACCTGCCAAGTTAGCCGGTGCTGCTTCAAGTTTATTTTCTTGCATACCCTTGAAACCAATCTGAATACCACTGGCGTAACCTTGCTCAACCATTGGTGTAATGTCATTCAAGTATTGTTGGCAGCGTGCGAAGAAAGCATCTTCAGATTCGCCCTGCTTACGAATAGGTGGGTTGACCATAACGGACAAAAATCCGAAAACACCTAGTTTTCGAACAATGTGCCTAACGTTATCAAGCATCTCCCTTTCTATTTCAATACCCTCAAAAGATGCTAAAATAGGTGGTATTCCGTAAGGGTTATCCGCGAATCTCCTGAGTGCGATATAGTGGTATTGAAGTGGGTTCAGTTTAACTAACCCCAAAGAACCTTCGGTAAAATTAATATTAAGTCCGACACCATTTGCAATGCGTTGATAAGCATCGTACTTAGTGGTTTCAGGGTTGTAGATGAATCTGATATAATAAGGGTCAACCAGTACTACGTTCTCCAAGAAACTTAAAGTAGTGTCAGGTACGAGTTCTGCCGATAGTGCGCCAGTTGTGTACATCTGTGCAGCCAAGTCAGATATTAATGCTCTATCGCCCCCTGCATACACATACCTAGATTGCTCGTCCCAAAGGTCGAGCATCTCTTTTACTTGTGTTTCAGGTATGTCATTCTCGAAAGTTATTTTGTAAGATGTGTTACATAACTGACAGATATTCTCAACCGCATAACTAACGTCAGCATTCCAAATAGCTAAGTTCTTACAAGCCCTCAGCATCTCAATCTGATAGCCGGGAGATATTTGCGCAAACTCATTTAGTAGTATGCCAACTAAGTTAGAGTTTTGAGGTACTGAACTCCGTCCCCCGGCTGTAGGCATCATTGAATTACCTTGCGGAGTGTTGATGTCCGGTGTACCTTTTGGGGTAGGTACAGCAACTTGTACAACTTTAGGATAAGTTGTACTCGAAGAGTCTGCCTTATTGCTGTAATATTTACTGTAGTCTACTGACATCAATCACAAAGATAATGATATTTATTTTGTCAATACACTAGTGCCAAAGCCAATAGGCATAATTCCGGTAAATACTCTATACCCTTTGCGCGACCAGTTAGCGTACATAAACGCATCAAACAAGTTGGGTGATTTACCACCAAGCCTCTTCTTAATTGCATCTTTAGGTTCAACAACTATAGCGTTACCGCTTTCTTTGTATCTGATAATGGTACACTCTTCACACAATTGGTCAAATAAACTTTCATCTTCAAGGTCAATAACAATATTGCCATCTTCCAAGTCTTTGGCTAGTTCATAAGCCATCTGAGAGCGTAAATTCTGAAACTTGTACAAAGGTTTACCATAATTAGGGTTCTGAGTACCGTTACCCAAATATTCGTTGTTGTCTGTAGGCAGGGCTTCTTCCCATTGACCACCTATAATAGAAATAGGGTCTACTCCTAGACCACGCAATTCATTATATGTAGCCACACCTACGCCCACTGTATCAACACCGACAAATCCGGGCATTATATCGTACTTATCCAAAGTTTCTACCTCATAGTCGTTCTTGCCGTTCATCTCTAGTTGGTTGTTATCCCAAACTAGATTGTAAGCCAAGTCATTCGCATTCCTACAGTGGAACTGCTTGATATACTTCAATATGTTTCCACGCATGTAGCACACTGCTGCTTTGTCACCATCTTCACTATTACTTACGTCAACACCGGCAGAGTGGTAACTATAATCGTAAGGTTTTTTAGATTCTTTAGCCGCTTTAAGCCATTCAGTCCGTATTAAGGACATATTACTCTGTGAAGGGCTTATACCTCTGACCCTAGATTGGAACATCGGGTGCTCAACAGACTTATACTTATCCAAACGCTGCTCAATACTACCCCTCGTAACGGCTCCGGGGAATATCTCTCTACCCAATACAACATTCGGGTAGTCGTAGGCACTTACTCTGAAAGGTTTAACTCTTTTTAGCTGACAAAACTGATGTAAGGAGTCTGTTTGGCTATCAGGATTACCTACTGCTAAAATCAAATTGTGCTCGGCAGTACAGGTATTCTGAAAAGCAGTCATTACTTGCTGCGATATACCGGGAGTTTCTTCAAGGATAATAAGCATATGCTTCCTGTGGAAACCTTGTGCTTTTGTTGCAGACTCTTCCTCTGAAGTAGAACCCGTTACAAAACCAATAGCGTGCCACGACTTGCTGTAGTTAGCACCCTCTTGGTTTCGAGCATTAATATCCACATCTTCGACTACAAGACGTAAATCATAATAACTAGATAGTGGTCTTATTTTCTTGAATTTGTGCTTTATCTTGGCTAGTTCACCCCAAAGATTCTTACGTAACTGGTCTTGCTTAGGTGCAGATGTGATTACGAGTGAATCTTCAAAAACGTCCAAAAACCACATAACTAGTCGAGATAGCATATAGGTTTTAGACGTACCTGTAGCGGCTTCTACTGCTGCCCAATGACCTTCGGAAATAGCTTTCCAAGCATTATATAATGGGTCAGGTGAGCCGTCCCATTTATGGTCAATACCTTCTTTTTTATAAAGGTCTGACCAACGGAAGTCGGATATATCCTCACCTAATTTTTCTTTAAGCCAAATATCGAAGCGTACCTGATAAAGTTCTTGTTGAGCTTTTTTGAGTAGAGCTATATGGGCTTTTTTGGTTTCACTACTTTCCTTATTGCGTCTGCCAAACTCCATCTGCCCCTTGTTTTAGAACGTCCAACTCCATTATTTTACGCTTCAATTCATCAATAGACATCTCTTCATATTCATTGACATCTGCATCCATCGCCTTTTGTAGTGATTCAGCTTCGGCAAGTCGTTTCCGAGTATCTTTATCGTACTCGGTAGCTGCTTTAGCTTCAAGAACCATTCTAACAGCCTCCATATTAGGTGCAATCTGCTTGGTTGTGGTAGTCACTTCATCGTAGAATGCTTCAGGCTTATCAATCGGAATATCTTTATCCCTCACCCTCTTGACTTTAACTTCTACGGTAGTATAGCCCCTAACTAATTTAGCCAAGCCTTCTTGCGCTGAGTCGGTTATGTTCGCTTCCCAATTAGATGCAGCAAGTATTTTGGCTTCGCGGTAAAGAGGTATTAATTCCGGGTAAGCATTGCTTGGAAGACTGTTCCCGGCAGCTAGATAACGCTCGATGTCATTCACATCAGCCATTACCCAATTTCGGAATGTAGCAGGTTTTATACCTGCCTCTAAACAACAATTGCTAAGAGTCGTTTGACCCTTAGCAAATCGTGTAAGTATTCTTTTACCAAGTTCTAATTTGTCGACTCTAGTAAGCCGCCTGTTAGATTGACTATCCATCTTTGAGGTATTGTGTTCCCTACAAAGATACAACAGAATCTTATGTAGTTACAGCCCTTGACAATTCCAACAAGTTAGTACCGTCGAAAATGAAAGATACCGTAGCGTACTTATTGGCAGTCACCGTAATAGTTCCGGCAGATTTCATGTTGGTTCCGAAGGTAACAATCCGGTTAGTACCGTCAGCGGCAAATGTGAAAATAACCCGGTCATTAGCTGCCAAGTTAGTGACAGTTGCGTTGATAGTAGCAGCACCGGTGAGTTGAGCCACATTCATATAGTTCATACGCGCAACTGACGGCGTAACTGCGATGGTAGGTACATAGGCAACAGAAGTAGCTTTCTCAGCAGCACGTAAATCGGTTCTGTACATTTCCACCCAAGTACTGCCGTCAAATACAAATGCAATAAGTGATGGTAACGCAACAGTTACAGCTATAGTAGCCAGTGTAGGCGTTGTAGTAACAGTATCAAATGTTACAGTACGAGTAGCACCCGTAGCAGTTAGTTCGAAAATAACAGTATCACCCATGTTGATACCTTCTACACCCATAGTTATCGTAGTAGGTCCTGTTAAACCGTACTGAATAGTGGTATGACGCTGTGTGGTCGTCACGGTGAGGGCAGTAGCATAGTTAGGGGACTGAACATCGGGGATAGATGCCTGACTCGTCACCAAATCAATAAGACCAAGAAATGCTTCTTGGTTCTTACCCTTAAATTCAGGGAACGCTGCTTTAGGTTTGAGGAAGGCTACCGCCCACTCCCTTAATTGACTGAAAGTAGTGAAACTCATTTCGTAGATATTTTTAAAGTTTTATCAGACATTACCTCAACTTTTATAGGATTACCCTTAAAAGCGAAAGTATCACCATTAGGAAAAGCTACCACATCGTAAGAATCTTCTTTCGACAAGGTAACTTGCACACCAGTAACAGACTCGACTAGTTTAGCATCTTCAACCGAATTTAGAGCGAACTCGATAATTGATTCCATAAGACAAAAATAGTAAAAATATCAATAGCAGTATTATTTTCGCAAATATATTCTCTGAACAGACATTGGACTGAACTGTTTACCGGTAGATGTCGTAAATCCTGTGTTATTGAGTTGTTCGGCAGCGGCTTTGTAACTCATACCCGGAATCAGGGTATCAATCATGGCTTTTGCCCTCTTATTATTCAGATTTTCAGCCGCTTTACGCCTGTTTGATTCGTAAGCCTTCTCTCTAGCAGACTCGGTAAGGTTCTGTGGATTACCTAGTTTGATACCTTGCTTTTTCTTTTCTGCCAAAGCCGCTTTTGTGCGCGAACTAATCAGTTCTCGCTCTTCTTGTGCGATTATAGCCAAGATACCTATGGTCAGATTGTTTGCATTGGGGGTCTCGCAACAGACAAATTTGACATCACTATCCTTCAACTGGTAGATAAACGACACGTTGCGACTTAACCGGTCTAATTTGGCTATAATAAGCGTTGCATCGTTCTTTTTGGCATCAGCTATGGCTAAAGTGAGTTGAGGTCTGTTGTTATTTGCACCTGATTCTATGTCTGTATAAGACGAAATAACTTCGCCCCCTGATTTAGAGACGAAGTTATTTATTACTGACTTTTGTGCTTCAAGTCCTAAGCCTGATTCACCTTGTTCTTTGGTTGATACCCTACAGTATGTTACGTATTTCATACCACAAATGTAGGCGTAACACTATTTAAACGGTATAAGTTATGCCTATACCGATATTTTACCTAGAAAAGACCGAATGATTCAAAATAGTTGACCACATCAGCCACAAATAAGTAGTGCGTGACATTTTTTACCTCATAACCGAAGTCACCGATACAGGAAACAGACTTATCATCAGCTAGATGAAGCGAACCTTGCAGAATAGTCCTGACCGGAGTAGTGGCATCTACCACAAAAACCAGACAATTGGGCAAATTATCAGGGTCAACTGCCCTCAGAGGTGTCATTGATGGAACACCCATACCTAAAAGCATAGAAGCCCTAACCCAAGCAGAGTCCGCATCGGTGAAACCACCGCCGCCTGAACCTGACATAGTGTTGGATTTGATTGTTAAGGATATAAAGTTTTCAGTGCCAATTTAGTGTTTTTTTTCATGAAATTCCAAATAATTGCGTCCATGTTTGCCGCCTGTACGTCAATTGCTTTACAAAACTCAAGGTATTGTTTTTCTAACTTGAGATAATCCGATAAAATATCACTCTCAAAGAAACCAGTCAATTTACCAGCTCTGAGGATATGAATATCCAGAATTGCAACATTATTGCTGTGAAGCCAATTCCTTGTCACCCAGGACGCTGTTTTCAACCCAATACCATCCACGGATAATAGCCAGTTTCTCAGAAGTATGTCGTTGAATTCAGGAATACAATCAAGATCATTTCTGCAAAGGAACCTGTGTATGTATTTGCTTTTCTGATTATAAAATCTATAACTTACTTTCTTGCCCCCTTCAAACTCAAATGGAGAAGAAAGTGCATCTAAAATATCCTGAAAATTAGCTTTGGTAGAGATTATTCCCCTTTCTTTGAGTCTATCAAAAGCTATTATGCCCATCTCAGATGGAATACCATAACCGCCTAGAATACACATAATAATTTCCTCTATAATATTGGAGGCAAGTTTGTGAGACGTTTCCTGTGATGCGCATTCCGATAATTTATATTGTAGCTTCCAAAAAGCAGGAGTGTATAGTTGCGTAAAGTGCCCCCATTTTATGCCAGGTAGCGCATCCTCATTAACATTCGGGAAATCGTCAATAATTAGCTCTATCGTCCGCCAAAATTCGGCCTCTTCCCGGTCTGGTACACAAGCATTGTCATTCTCTCTATCTGTGCTGAATAAAGGTAATTGACCTTTCGGCGTTTTCTTAATTATTGCTTTACCCATTTCGGTATCTTTTTATTAGGATTTCTTTTCTTCCATTCAGTGATATAGACCTCCAACGCTTCATTGACCAAATCTTTCAGAAATGCACGGTCAAACGATGATATGCAGTCTAGCTCATAAATTGTTTCATCTTTAACTATGAACGTCACTCGATTGTATCCTTCTTTCAACCCTCTTTTTGTAGACGGTACGCTTTCAGATACACCTGCGTTTCGGGATGACTTAGCCATGCGTTGCGAAAATAGTGTGTAAACATTATTAAAACAAATAAAGACACACCTAAATCTTTATGTTTAGTAATAATGTTTACAATTTTGAAATTGCATTTGTCCCTTGAGTTGGCGAACGAACCTGCAAATAATTCTGATAATAATTGGCATAAAAAAACCAGCCGTTACACGACTGGCCTTTCAAACGAATTAATTGTTATGCACTTTTCTTTTTCAAGTAATCGTAAAAAGTATCGACTATACTATCGTAGTTATCTATATAACCATTACGAACATAGTTCACAGCCACTGGTGAATCATAGATGCTTAAGTGGAGCGCAAGTAATTGGTAACTATCGGTAAGTTGGGATAATAAAAAAGATAAATATTTGCAAGCCACCTGAACGGGTGGTTTTTACATTTGCTCAGGTTCGGATATTACAGGCTCGTTTATAGTAGGTTCGTTAACTGAATCATTCACAACCCTATTAGCTTTATCAGCTAAAAAACGAATTGCCTGCTCAAAATCCATATTAATTGCCACCTTTCCAGCGTATTTGCTGGGGCGGGGCTTTTTATCTTTTTTTGGCTTTGACATAATGTAAAGTTATTTTTCATTATCCTTACCCGGTAGGGCTTCCCAATCAACTAGGGGTAAGATAATTAAACGAATTAATTCTATATTCGTTTCACTAGGGCTTTCAGTGAATTTGTTAAAAGTATTTAGAAATGCTTGTTTGGCTGATTTAGGGTCGCTATCTACAACTAAAACACTATTTCTAGGCAAATAATAAGCTATACCTTCATTATTCCACCCTCTGAAATACCCTTCTCTTTTTAAAAATGCCCTAAAATTATCTAATTCTGTTTCAGGGGAAATGTCAAAAACTGCCACTACATGCATAAATTATATTTTAGTACCTACTAATTTTATAGCCCCCAAGACGAGACCTAATAACCTACCTTCAAATTGATTTACTGTACCCATTCTTTTAACACGCTCTTCAATATAGCCTTGATAATTGAGTACGCCTACTTCCTTCAAAGAATTTAAAAAAAAATCTTTTATCCCTATCTTAGATTGGATAATATCATCAATAAATTTATAATCTTCAGCAGAAGCCATGTTATTTAAAACCCTTGATTCTAATTTTTCAAGTGTTTCCTTATTTACCTTGGTTATATTTGGTAACATTGGTTTGTTTTTATTGAATAAGGTCTTCACCATTATTTTTAATATTTATATCGTTTCTTAACAAAGATTCGTACGCCTGAATTGTCCCTAACGATTCTTCGGCTTTATTTTTTATTCCAACAATTTGTTTTTCCAGTTCATAGAAATTAGTTTTAAAATGCTTCGCAACTTCAACCTCGGTTTTCAAATAAACGCTCACAGTAATCGTCAACAATAAAGTAATTATCACCCCACCAAAAACTAAAAAATCGTCTAGCCTTTTATTTATCGAAGAAAATTTTTCTTCGTAATTGCCGTGTAAACTCTTAATCTGATAAACGCATGAAGCCATAGAAGATTTAGAAGTATCTATCTTTTCAATTGAGTTTGAACTACAAACATAGTCCCTTAACCAATAAGTTTTATATAGGAAGCTTAAAGTAAATGCCAAAAAGAAACCTATAATAACACCCGAAAGAATTTTATTCATAGTTAGTGAATTGGTTCTGCTGCAATATACATAAAAATCAACGCTACTACCTAGTAATTAAATTGCCATATTTTAACCTCACCCCGCCAAACATTTTCATAGTATCTTCAAATCTATGTGCTTGTTGTGCTTTACGTGTATTATAACGGTGTGCGCATTCGTTCGCATAGGATTGCATGTGCTTTCTGCTGATATTATGATAAACGCCAATTACCATACGGTCAAAGTGGCTAAATGCACCCTCAACAGTATTAGTGTGTGCAATACCTCTAACATATTCGTTTATGCGATGGTCAACAGTAAGGTGGTCAGCATATTCTCTACCAACTCTTTCATAAGTAGCAGCCGTGTCAGTCATTAAAACACTTTCAGTATCAACGTGCATTCTCACTAAATCAGGTTCGTTTTCTGTACTGTCTTTTACATCAAAACGAATATCGCCACCACGTTCAACATAAGCTGTAACTGTAGTTTTATTAGCCATTGCAGCGTTTCTATCCCCTTTGAATGATTTACGTTTTTTGTTGCTCATTCCTTTTACTTTACCACCTACAATTGTAGTATCAGTTTCAACTATTACACCATTACCACCTAATTGTTCTGTAAATTGAATATTGAATGCTTCTCTAATCCTATGCAATAAAAACCAAGCACTTGATTGGTGTATCCCGAGGTCACGACTTAACTGTAAAGAACTAACACCCTTTTTATGATTAACACAAAGGAATATAGCTGCAAACCATGTACGTAATGGCATTTTTGTATTTTCAAAAATAGACCCTGTAATTGCGCTAAATTTCTTTTGGCACTCAATATTGCGGCACTTATAACCCCTGTTTGTTTTATATGGATTTTCAGCCTTACAATGAGGACATGCAACATTACCATTCCATCTAACCTGCTCCCAATAGGCAACACAAGTAGGTTCGTCTTTAAAAACGTCAAATAACTGCGGTAATGTTTTAAACTGTGCGAACATAAATTAGTATGTTAATGGGACAAAGATAAAGCGAAATATGATAGCTTGCTAGTTCTTTAACATATATTTTTATTTAAATCCCAAATACCCGATAGTTACCATAACTTTGATGGCTTCGTAAGTATTATCCTTGCCACCGTAATGTTTAGGATTATTTACTTGGTCGGACATGTGGCAAGGGCTTTATGGTCACTCAAATAACGGTCACTTGCAAATCCGCGTAGGTTGTAGCAGAAATCACCGTTGTCAGTACATTCAGCAGCGTGTTCTCTAGGAGATGCGTGCTTATCAGCAACAAGGCGGTCATACAATCCATAATCTTTCGGGTAATCATCGCCACCTTCGAAGTTGTTGTAAGAAGTACGAGCACACCTAGCACCGCATATTTTGAGTACAAGCTGCTGATATGTTGTAGATAGGTCATCAAACGTATCACCAGTTAATCGTGGTGCCATAGTTGCCACTAATGCATCTCTGTCGATATTGTCACCAAAAGGTAAATGCCATTCACCCGGTTGCAGTACTTTAGGAGTAGACTCATTACGAGCGTCCCACATTGCTTCAGCAAGTGCCATCATGTGAATCTCCGCTTTTCCTTTGTTAATGTTGAGCCAGTCAAGTTCAGACATGCTATCGTAAGACGATTTAAATTCGTCACTTTCTACTTTAGCAACGAAAGACAGTAAATCCTTCCTAGACTTAAAAGTAACCGGAACTTGCTCATAAAATATTCCGTACTGAGGACATCTCAAATCGAAGAAGTTATCGAACTCAGTAGCAGTAACCAGTACTTTATGCCACATAAACGGTTCAAGCAGACGGTTGCAGATTTGTTTGGTAACATCGCAGGTATGGTTCAGGTATTTGGCAGAAGCAACAGCATTAGATGCTGCGTATCCCCATTCACTCTCTAAAGCCTCAATATCTTTAGCGTTAGTTACATACTCAGTTCCCTGCATACCGGAATGGTCTTTCTGCCAAGCAATAGGAATGAATGGGTCTGTTTCAACCATTTTAACCATCTTGTCAAATGGAATAGCCCTTGAACTGGCTGAGTTCCGGGAAAACATCCTGTGAGTTAAAAACTCAGGTAAAATAAATCTAGGCATTGTTATTACCATTGATGTAATCCTACTACCACAGATAGGATTGACTGAATCGGCAACTACCTGTGCCGATATTTTGTTTTTACTCATTTTTATCAGTTATTTTTTATCAAAAAATTCTTGTTCGTTGTCCCAATAAGTCTGTTTCCAGTCTTGTAATTCAGCACCTTTCTCTAGTTCATCGCGCTTGTGTCTGTTTTTGATGAACACCCGGAGCAGTAGGGTCAAACACACTATCATGCCACCGAAAACAATAAAACCGACTATAACGTTAGTCCAGTTTGGAGTTAAATCTGCCTGAGTCATAAAGACTGTTTTTGTTGGTTAATAAATGAAATTACTTCTTGGAATTTATCTTCAGGCATTTGAACTAAGTCCATGAAAACCTCGTCAATGTCTTTGTAGCGTTCACTCGTCATTTCACCCTTCATATCAGTAAAGGTCTGTAAATGTCCTTTATCTTTAACTACCATGTGGATATTATTCAGCATAACTTGGATAGACCTTTCAATGCCGATTATATCCACCCTGATATCGTAGAACTTCTTTACCTTTTCTTGTTTTGCTGCTGCCGCAACTCTCTTAACTGAATCAGATGTTCTTACATCTAAGAGGGTGTATCTGTATAACCCTGTGAGCAACATAAGTCTTTGTAGTGCCCCTGCGAAATTATCTGAAATCATACGTCTAGGAATTGAATGTCCAAACATTGGAAAAAACCTGGTGTACCGTCTAAATTTTCTATGATAGCGTACGGAATACCGTCAGTAAGCATAAATTGGTGAAAAAAGCAAATTTCTCCCGTATTTGAAGCCTTACAAGGTCTTAAACCTTTTGGGTGTACAGGAATTGTAGGCTTTTGTAGTTCAAGCGTATAGAACTTGGACTCCTTGTTATTGACCATTATATTCCTTACAAACGGGTCTAGGTCAGTAGGTTTATCTAGGTTGCCACTGAATGACTTATTTCTCTCATCCTTGACAATACCGTCCGAATCTAAGTAGAGATATTCACTGCTTCCCCAACCAGTGCTATACAATTTCCTACCGTCTTTAAGGGCTTTTAGCACCTCTTCTTTAGTTGTTAGTACAAATCCTTTTGGTTCTGTGTCCATCTTTGTAGTTGATTTGATTGATTATAAAGATTGTTCAGGTTTAGCCGGGAATTTGATTGCGTAGAAAGGAATAGGCTCATGACTGATGTAAGAGAAGTAAGAATGACCGTAGAAGTCACCTTCATGGATAAAAGCTGATTTTTCTGAGTCGTATAAAAGTATAGCATCATTTTTAAGACCTCTCCAAGTAACGCAATACCAACCGGACTGTAAATTAAGTGGATTAGGGAATACAGGATTCAATACGAGGGGATTTGGGTCTAACTGGTATCTACGTAAGAAATCGTTATACATGTGATTACCTAAGCCGGTAATGTGAAACACATCATTTTCTGCATCATACCTGACTACTTCTAAAGGTCGTTCTGCTTCATTAGCAGTTTGAGGTAGTCTTTGGGCTACATAGAACCCTGATTTTAGTTGTTCCATAATTGTCTTTTTAGTTGTTAATAGGACAAAGATATGGTGGGTGGTAGTTTGGAGTATATCGAAAGTTGCTATAGGAGTATTGATTGGGTAGTTGGGAATAATTTTTCTGAAAAAAAATTAGAAAAAAAAATTGGATAACCCTATCTAGCAGATTC
>Ga0213920_1000325_pt1 | contig 41039 bp, 17 predicted proteins | sample McNCre1117MG_FD_161054 | JGI IMG/M metagenome (GOLD analysis project Ga0213920, IMG submission 161054) | Freshwater microbial communities from McNutts Creek, Athens, Georgia, United States - 11-17 MG | ecosystem: Environmental > Aquatic > Freshwater > Creek | place: USA: Georgia | collected...
GACGCGGCAGGCAACAGCAGCGCCCCCGTCAACGGCACCCCGTTCACGGTCGATGCCACCGCCCCGGCCACCCCTGGTGTGACCATCCCTGACGCACCCCATGGCGTCAACGCCGCCGAGGCTTCTGACGGCGTGGCCCTCGTGGTCAGCCTGCCGAACGACGCCGTGGCCGGTGACACCCTCACCAGCGTGGTCACCAAACCCGACGGCACCACCCTCACACTGACCCGTGTGCTCACCGCCGCCGACATCACGGCTGGCCAGTTCACGCAAACCGTGCCCCAGTCCGAATTGCTCAGCAGCGGCAGTGCGACCGCATACCGTGACGGCGCCTGGAGCACCAGCACCACCCTCACCGACACCGCAGGCAACACCAGCCCAGCGCAGGCCGACGGCTTCATGCTCTCGGCCAACGGCCCATCGCTCACGCTCAATACCGTGGCAGACGACGGCACCGTCAACAGCTTGGAAAAAGCGGGCGACCTGCCCGTCAGCGGTACCACCACCGCCGAAGCCGGTCAGGCTGTTACGGTGCAACTGGTTGCCGCCAACGGCACCGTCATCGGCACCTACTACACCATCGTGCAGCCGGACGGCAGCTTTGCCCTCAACATCCCGCAGGCGGCGCTACCTGCAGACGGCAGCTACACCCTCAAAGCCGATGTCAGCAACTTCGCGGGCACCCCGGCGGTGCAGCAAACCAGCCCCGTCATTTTTGACACCACGGCCCCCGTCATCAGCGTCACCAGCGTGGCCGGTGACGCGGTCAGCGCCACAGGCTCAGGCACCTTCGACGGCAGCGAGCGCGGCTTCAACCTGACTGACTACACCCTCAGCAGCACAGTCCCCACGCCGCCCATCATCAGCGGCACCACCGACGCCCAGGCAGGGCAAGTGGTCAACGTGCTGTTCAACAACGTCAGCTACACCACCACCGTGCAAGCCGGTGGCACCTGGGCCATCACCCTCACGCAAGACGAAGCCAAAGCGCTGGTCCACGGCAACACGTATGCCATCAGTGCCAGCGTGAGTGATCTGGCGGGCAACCCCGCCACGCCCGACACCAACAACCACCTGGTCGTCAACATCGCGCCGCCCGATGTGCCCACCGTCGTACCGCAATACGCGGGCACCACCACGCCCGTCATCACCGGCGTCGCGCAAAAACTCAACGGCGCCAACGCCATCGCCTTGGCTGCGGGTGACAAGATCGACATCACGCTCAACGGCGTCACGGTCAGCGCCACCATCCAGGCCAGCGGCACCGCCACCGACATCGCGGGCGTCACCTACGACCCCGCCACCCAAACCTGGAGCCTCGATACTGCAGCTGCAGCCAGCTTCAACCTGCAAACCGTGGCCACTTACAACGTGGCCGTCACCACCACCACGGCAGGCGGCACGCTCACCCGCAGCGACATCAGCGCAGGTGAACTGGTGCTCGACACCACGCCCCCCACCATCACGCTCAACCCGATTTCGCCCGATGCCAGCGGAGCCAGCGTCATCAACGGCTTCGAGCAAGGCCAAAGCGTCACCCTGACCGGCACCACCACCGCGCAAGTGGGCAGCACCGTCACCCTCACCGGGCTGGACGGCGTCACCCGCACCGCCATCGTGCAAGCCGGCACCAACGGCCTCAACACCTACAGCATTCCCGTGCCCGGCACCGCCATCAACGGCATGGCCGACGGCACCTACACACCGCAGGTCAGCGTCACCAACCTGTTTGGCCTGACCGGCACCGACCAACAAACCCTGCTGCTCGACACCAGCGCCCCCAGCGCCCCCACTGTGGCCCTGCCCGAAGCGCTGGGCGGCATCAACGCCGCCGAAGCCCTCAGCAACGGCGGCACGCCGCTGGTCGTCACCTTGCCTGCCGACGCCCAAGAGGGCGACACCGTCACCACCGTGGTCACCAACCCCGACGGCACCACCAGTGTGCTCACCACGGTGCTGTCGGCCAGCGACATCACGGCTGGCCAAATCACCCAAACCATCCCATCCACCGCCTTGACGGTCGACGGCAACTGGACCACCCGCACCACCGTCACCGACCCCGCAGGCAACGCCAGCGTGCCGCAAACCGGTGCCTTTGTGCTCGACACTTCAGCCCCCGGCGTGCCCGGCGTGGCCTTGCCCGAAGCGCTGAACGGCGTCAACGCGGCCGAAGCTCTGAGCAACGGCGGCACCCCCCTGGCCGTCACTTTGCCCGGCGACGCGCTGGTGGGCGACACCGTCACCACCGTCGTCACCTTGCCTACTGGCGGCACGCTCACGCTCACCCACGTGCTCACCGCCGCCGACATCACGGCCGGCGCCATCACCCAACTCATCCCCACCAGCGCGCTCACGCAAGACGGCACCTGGACCACCAGCACCACCGTCACCGACTTGGCAGGCAACGCCAGCGCCCCGCGCACCGGCAGTTTCGTGCTCGACACCACACCGCCCGCCGCACCCGCAGCATCGTTGGCCAGCGTGAGCGACAGCGGCACCCTGGGCGACAGCATCACCGCAGACACCACGCCCACTATTCAAGGCACCGGCACGCCCGGCGACACCATCACCGTCACCTTCCCCGGTGGCGAAACCCAAACCGCCGTGGTCGCCGCCGACGGCAGCTGGAGCGTCACGCCCACCACCGCCCTGAGCGACGGCGTCAACAACGTCAGCGTCACCGCCACCGACCCGGCCGGCAACGTCAGTGCACCCACCACACTGCCCGTCACCATCGACACCAGCGCACCGCTGGCCCCCACCGCCGCGCTGGCCACGGTCAGCGACACCGGCACCCTGGGCGACAGCCTCACCAAAGACAACACACCCACGCTCAGTGGCACAGGCGTGGCCGGTGACACCATCACCGTCAAAGACGCGGCAGGCAACGTCATCGCCACCGCCGTGGTCAACGCCAACGGCCAATGGAGCGCCACACCTACCACCGCGCTGCCCGATGGCCTGAATGCCCTGAGCGTCACCGCCACCGACCCCGCTGGCAACACCGGCCCCGCCGTCGCGCTGCCCATCACCATCGACACCAGCGCACCCGCTGCACCCGCGGCCACACTGGCCGCAACCAGCGACAGCGGCGTGCCGGGCGACAGCATCACCGCAGACAACACCCCCACTATTCAAGGAACCGGCACGCCCGGTGACACCATCACCGTCACCTTCCCCGGCGGCGAAGTTCAAACCGTGGTCATTGGCAGCACCGGCACCTGGAGCCTCACGCCCACCAACGCGCTGCCCGACGGCCTCAACAACATCAGCGTCACCGCCACCGACCCGGCAGGCAACACCAGCCCCGCCACCACGGTGCCCGTCACCATCGACACCACGCCCCCCGCAGCGCCCGCAGCGGCTTTGGCTGCGGCCAGCGACAGCGGCACTTTGGGTGACAGCATCACCAACGACAACACCCCCACCATCAGCGGGGCAGGGGCCACGCCCGGTGACACCATCACCCTCTATGCGCCCAACGGCACCACCGTGCTGGGCACAGCCACCGTGGCCGCCAACGGCACCTGGGCCATCACGCCCACCACCGCCCTGGCCGATGGCCTGAACAACCTCAGCGTCAAAGCCACCGACCCCGCAGGCAACACCAGCGCCGCCACCCCCGTGCCCGTCACCATCGACACCACGGTGGCCGTGCCCGACATCCTGCCCACCAACGGACAAAACGCCCTCAGCGGCACCGGCGAGCCAGGGGCCACCGTCACCATCAAAAACGGCAACACCGTCATCGGCACCGCCGTGGTCGCAGCCGACGGCACCTGGAGCCTGCCACTGGCCGCTGCTCTGGCCGACAACGTCGTCCTCTCGGCCACCCAGGTGGACCCCGCTGGCAACACCAGCGCCCCCGGCACCGAAACCGTCACCGCAGGCGTGCCCCTGATCGCGCCGAGCAACGGCAGCGCCCTCAGCGGCACCGGCAAGCCCGGTGACCAAATCGCGCTCACCCTCAACGGTCAACCCATCCTGGGCACCAATGGCCAGCCGCTGGTCGTCACCGTCGCCCCCGACGGCACCTGGGCCGCCACGCCCGGCACACCGCTGGCCAACGGCGCAGTGGTTGTCGCCACCGACACCCTCAGCCACCTCACCGCCACCACCACCGTCGACAGCGTGGCCCCCACCGCACCCGCCGCCGCACTGTCTGCGGTCAGCGACAGCGGCACCCTGGGCGACAGCATCACCAACGACACCACGCCCACCATCAGTGGCACAGGCACGCCCGGCGACACCATCACCGTCACCTTCCCCGGCGGTGAAACCCAAACCGCCGTGGTCGCGGTCGACGGCAGCTGGAGCGTCACGCCCACCAACGCCTTGCCACAAGGCGTCAACAACCTCAGCGTCACCGCCACCGACCCGGCGGGCAACGTCAGCCCAGCCACCGCGCTGCCCGTCACCATCGACACGGCAGCCCCCGCAGCGCCCACCGCCATCCTCAATGCCGCCAGCGACAGCGGCACCCTGGGCGACGGCATCACCAACGACACCACGCCCACCCTGAGCGGCACCGGTGAGCCCAACGCCACCGTCACCGTCAAAGACGCCAATGGCAACGTCATCGCCACCGCCACCGTCGCACCAGACGGCACCTGGAGCGCCACGCCAGCCGCTGCCTTGCCGCAAGGCCTGAACGCCCTCAGCTTCACCGCCACCGACCCGGCCGGCAACACCAGCGCACCTGCTGCGCTGCCCATCACCATCGACACCACCGCCCCCGCTGCCCCCGCCGCCACGCTGCTTGCAGCCAGCGACACCGGCATCGCAGGCGACGCCATCACCGCCGACAACACGCCCACCATCACCGGCACCGGCACAGCGGGCGACACCATCACCCTCAAAGACGCCAATGGCACCGTGCTCGGCACCGCCGTCGTTGTGGCCAACGGCACCTGGTCCATCACGCCCGCCACGGCCCTGGCCGACGGCCTGCACAACTTCGCCGTCACCGCCACCGATCCGGCCGGCAACACCAGCGCCCCCACCACCGTGCCCGTCACCATCGACGCCACCGCGCCCAACGCACCCGCTGCGGCCCTGGCCAGCGTGAGCGACAGCGGCACCCTGGGCGACAGCACCACCAGCGACACCACACCCACCATCAGCGGGGCAGGGGCCACGCCCGGTGACACCATCACCCTCTACGCGCCCAATGGCACCACCGTGCTCGGCACGGCCGTGGTCGCGGCCAACGGCAGCTGGGCCATCACGCCCACCACCGCGCTGGCCGACGGCGTGCAAAACCTGCAAGTCACCGCCACCGACCCGCAAGGCAACGTCAGCGCACCCACCACGCTGCCCATCACCATCGACACCACAGGTCCGTCCGCACCGGCTGCTGCATTGGCCGCTGCCAGCGACAGTGGCGCTCTGGGCGACGGCCTCACCAACGACACCACGCCCACCATCAGCGGGGCAGGGGGCACACCTGGCGACACCATCACCGTCACCTTCCCCGGCGGTGAAACCGCCACGGTGGTGGTGGCCAGCAACGGCACCTGGAGCGTCACGCCCGCCAACGCCTTGCCCCAAGGCCTGAACAACATCACCGTCACCGCCACCGACCCCGCTGGCAACACCAGCGCACCTGCCATCGTGCCGGTCACCATCGACACCTCGGTGGCCGCACCGGTCATCGCGCCCAGCAACGGCATCGGTGCCGTCACCGGCACCGGCGAGCCCGGTGCCACCGTCACCCTCATGAACGGCAGCACCGTGGTTGGCACCGCCGTGGTCGGCCCCGACGGCAGCTGGAGCGTGCCGCTCAGCGCCGCACTGGCCAACGCCACTGCGCTCAGCGCCACAGCGGTTGACGCCGCTGGCAACAGCAGCGCCCCCGGCACCTCGGTGGTCGACACCACCATGCCCGACATCAACCCGACCAATGGCACCATGCTCACCGGCACCGGCAAACCGGGCGACACCATCGCCCTGACGCTGACCGACGGCACCGTGCTGCGCGACGCCACTGGCGCACCGCTCACCGCCGTGGTCGCTCCAGATGGCACTTGGACTGCTGCACCCGGCACACCACTGCCCGATGGCGCTGTGGTCAAAGCCACTGACGCCACCAACCCGCTGCACCCAAGCACCACCCAAGTGGTCGACGCCTTGCCGCCTTCTGCCCCCGTCGCCGCTCTGGCGCTGGCCAGCGACAGCGGCACCGTGGGCGACAGCATCACCAGCGACACCACGCCCACCATCTCGGGCACGGGCACAGCAGGTGACACCATCACCCTCAAAGACGCCAATGGCGCCGTCATCGGCACCGCCGTGGTCGCGGCCAACGGCACCTGGGCCATCACGCCTGCCAACCCGCTGCCACAAGGCCTGAACAACCTCGCCGTCACCGCCACCGACCCCGTGGGCAACACCAGCGCCACCAGCACCGTGCCCGTCACCATCGACACCACCGCGCCATCGTTACCCGCTGTGGCCTTGCCCGAAGCGGCCAACGGCGTCAACGCCGCAGAAGCCGCCAGCCTGGGCGGCACGCCCATCGTCACCACGCTGCCAGCCGACGCCAAAGCGGGCGACACCGTCACCACGGTCGTCACCAACCCCAACGGCACCACCACCACGCTCAGCCAGGTGCTCACCGCCGCCGACATCACGGCGGGCAGCATCAGCCAGCTCATCCCAAGCAGCGCCTTGACGGTTGACGGCGCCTGGACCACCAGCACCACCGTCACCGACGCCGCAGGCAACACCAGCGCCGCTACAGCGGGCAGCTTCGTGCTCGACACCACGCCACCCGCAGCCCCCGCAGCGGCACTGGCCGCCATCAGCGACAGCGGCACCTTGGGTGACGGCATCACCAACGACACCACGCCCACCCTGAGCGGCACCGGCACACCCGGCGACACCATCACCGTCAAAGATGCGGCGGGCAACGTCATCGCCACCGCCACCGTGGGCAGCAACGGCAGCTGGAGCGCCACGCCCACCACCGCTTTGCCACAAGGCGTGAACAACCTGGCCGTCACCGCCACCGACCCGGCGGGCAACACCAGTGCACCCACCACCGTGCCGGTCACCATCGACACCACGGCCCCGTCGGCTCCGGCAGTGGCCCTGCCCGAAGCGGCCAACGGCGTCAGCGCTGCAGAAGCCGCCAGCTTGGGCGGCACGCCCATCGTCACCACCTTGCCGTTGGACGCCAAGGTGGGCGACACCGTCACCACGTTGGTCACCAACCCGAATGGCACCACCACCACGCTGACGCACGTCATCGTGGCGGCCGAACTGCCTGCCGCCCAAGGTGGCACCGCCACCGGCGCAGGCCCGTTCACCATCAGCCAGCTCATCCCAAGCAGTGCCTTGACGGTTGACGGCGCATGGACCACCAGCACCACCGTCACCGACACCACAGGCAACGCTAGCCCAGCCACCGCCGGCAGCTTTGTGCTCGACACCACGCCACCTGCAGCGCCTGCAGCCGCTTTGGCCTCGGGCAGCGACAGCGGCACAGCTGGCGACGGCATCACCAACGTCACCACCCCTGCCCTCAGCGGCACCGGTACAGCGGGTGACACCATCACCGTCAAAGACGCCAACGGCAACGTCGTGGCCACCGCTGTGGTCGATGCCTACGGCAACTGGACAGCACCGACCACCGTCGCCTTGCCACAAGGCCTGAACAACCTGGCCGTCACCGCCACCGACCCCGCTGGCAACACCGGCCCCGCCACCACCGTGCCCGTCACCATCGACACCAGCGTGGCCGTGCCCGTCATAGCGCCCACCAACGGCTTTGGCGCACTCTCCGGCACGGGCGAGCCCGGTGCCACCGTCACCCTCATGAACGGCAGCACCCCCGTGGGCACAGCCGTGGTCGCGCCCAACGGCAGCTGGACCATCACGCCCTCGGCCGCCATCCCCAACGGCACCGCCTTGTCTGCCACCCAAGTGGACGCTGCGGGCAACACCAGCGCCCCCGGCGCACAAACCGTCAACAGCGCCACGCCTTTGGTCAACCCGACCAACGGCACCGCCCTGACCGGTACCGGCAAACCCGGCGACACCGTGGCCCTCACGCTGACAGACGGCACGCCCATCTTGGGCAGCAACGGCCTGCCACTGACCGCCTTGGTCGCCCCCGACGGCACCTGGAGCGCACTGCCCGGCACCCCGCTGCCCAACAACGCCGTGGTCAAAGCCACCGACACCAGCAACAACCTGTCCGGCACCGCCACCGTCGATGCCACGCCTCCCGCTGCACCTGCAGCCGCACTGGCCGCCATCAGCGACAGCGGTACGTTGGGTGACAGCAAAACCAACGACACCACACCCACCCTCAGCGGCACAGGCACGCCTGGCGACACCATCACCGTCAAAAACGCGGCGGGCCAAGTCATCGCCACCGCCGTGGTGGGCAGCAACGGCACATGGGCCGCCACGCCCGCTGCCGCCTTGCCCCAAGGCCTGAACACCCTGGCCGTCACCGCCACTGACCCCGTTGGCAACGTCAGCGCACCCACCAGCGTGCCTGTCACCATCGACAGCGTGGCTCCAGCGGCCCCCGTCGTCGCCGTGACCGAAGCGCCCAACGGCATCAACGCCGCTGAAGCCATCAGCGCAGGCGGCACGCCCATCGTCACCACCCTACCGGCGGGACTCGAAGTGGGCGACACCGTCACCACCGTGGTCACCAACCCCAACGGCACCACCACCACACTGACCCGTGTGCTCACGGCGGGTGACATCTCGGCTGGCAGCATCAGCCAGATCGTGCCCAGCAGCGCACTCACGGTCGATGGTGCTTGGACCACCAGCACCACCATCACTGATACGGCCGGCAACACCAGCGGCGCAACAGCTGGGGCTTTCACGCTAGACACCACCGCGCCATCGGCACCCACCGTGGCCTTGCCTGAAGCGCCCAACAGCGTCAACGCGGCTGAGGCCGCCAGCGCAGGGGGCACAACCATCGTCACCACGCTGCCTGCCGACGCCAAAGTGGGCGACACCGTCACCACCGTGGTCACCAACCCCAACGGCACCACCACCACGCTGACCCACGTCATCGTGGCCTCTGAGCTGCCCGCATCCCAAGGCGGCACCGCCAGCGGCGCAGGTCCCTTCACCATCAGCCAGCTCATTCCAAGCAGTGCGTTGACGGTTGACGGTGCTTGGACCACCAGCACCACCCTCACCGACGTGGCTGGCAACACCAGCCCCGCCGCCGCAGGCAGCTTTGTGCTCGATGCCACGGCCCCCGCAGCCCCCGCCGTGGCCTTGCCCGAAACCATCAACGGCCTCAGCGCCGCAGAAGCGGCCAGCCTGGGCGGCACGCCCATCGTCACCACCTTGGCGGCCGACGTCCAAGTGGGCGACACCGTCACCACGGTCGTCACCAACCCCAACGGCACCACCACCACGCTGACCCACGTTGTCCTGGCCAGCGAAGTGCCCGCAGCCCAAGGCGGCACCGCCAGCGGTTCTGGCCCGTTCACCATCAGCCAGGTCATCCCGAGCAGCGCACTCACTGTGCAAGGCGCGTGGACCACCAGCACCACCATCACCGACACAGCGGGCAACACCAGCGCCGCCAGTGCGGGCGGCTTCACGCTCGACACCCAGGCCCCTGCGGCGCCCACCGCCGTGCTCGACCCCGCCAGCGACACCGGCACCCTGGGTGACCACATCACCGGCGACACCACGCCCACCATCAGCGGCACTGGCACCAACGGCGACACCATCACCGTCGTCATGCCTGGCAGCGGCGAAGTGCTCACCGCTGTGGTTGTCAACGGCGTGTGGAGCGTCACGCCCACCTACGCCCTGGCCGACGGCACCGTCGGCAACGCCGTGGTCACCGCCACCGACCCCGCAGGCAACGTCAGCGCGCCCGCCAACGTGCCGCTCGACATCCGCTCCTCGCCTGTGGCTGTGGCCATCACCAGCATCACCAACGACACCGGCATCAGCAGCACCGACGGCATCACCACCGACACCACGCCCACCATCAGCGGCACCAGCGACCAGCCCAACCGGCCGGTCACGGTCACCATCGCGGGCGTCAGCTTCACCGTCATGACCGACAACAGCGGCAACTGGACGGTGGACACCGGCGCACTCGCCGCCACCAGCGGCACCTGGAACAAAGCCGTCGGCTTCACCACCGACGGCCTCAAAGCCATCACCGTCACCGTGGCCGGTGGCAACGGCGGCACAGGCACAGCCACCAGCAGCGTCACCATCGACACCACAGCCCCCACCGTGCTGGTCACCAGCGTGTTTGGCGACGCCGTGGCCGCATCGGGCAACGGCACCTTCAGCGTGGCCGAGCGCGGTTTTGACACCACCAACTACACCCTGAACAGCACCGTCAGCCCGCTGCCCGTCATCAGCGGCACCACCACCGCCGAAGACGGCCAAGTGGTCACCGTCACGCTCAACGGCAAGAGCTACACCGCCACCGCCGCAGCGGGCGCGTGGCAGGTGCAAGTGCCCTCGGCCGACGCCGTGCTGCTCAACCACGGCAACACCTACGCCATCAGTGCCAGCGTGAGCGACAAAGCCGGCAACGCCGCCGCGCCTGACACCAACAACGGCGTGCTCGTCAACATCGCGCCGCCCGATGTGCCCACCGTGGTCAGCCAGACCACGCTCAGCACCACGCCCACCCTGACCGGCGTGGCGCAAAAGCTCAACGGGGCCAGCACCGTCAACTTGGCCGCCGGTGACGCGCTCACCGTCGTCCTCAAAGACGCCGCAGGCACCACCACCCTGGGCACCTACACCCTCACCGTGGGCGGCACCAGCAGCCCCGCAGGCCTGAGCTACAACACCAGCACCGGCGCCTGGAGCCTGGCCGTGCCCGCCAGCGTCTTGCCCTCAGGCGCAGCCATCTACAACGTGGACGTGTCCACCACCGCCGCAGGCATCACCCGCAGCGACATCAGCAGCCACGAACTCGTGATTGCCGTGGTGCCCACCATCACCAGCATCCCCGAAGGCCCGGTCATCAACATGACCGAAGCCGCCAGCCTGGGCGGCACACCGGTCAACGTCGGCATCGCCGGCACCGGCGCAGTGGCCGGCCAGACCATCACCGTTACTTGGGGCACGCAGACTTTCACCCAAGTGCTCACCGCCGCCGACATCGCGGCCAACAGCGTGTCGGTCATCGTGCCCACCGCCACCCTGCAAGCGCAGACCGCCGCCAACACCACCGGCACGGTGCCCGTCAGCGTGTCGCTGGGCAACGGCATCACCAGCGCGGTGACGACCGAGACGGTGAACTTTGTGACGCCGACCGCACCCACCATCAACTCGGTGGCTTGGGCCAGTACGGGTGCGGGCAACACCAGCTCGTTGACAGGTATTCCAGAGGCTTATTACGACAAGCAAACTGCTACTTATGCTGCGGGCACAGTCGCCGACAACATGTTGTACTACAGCGAAGCTGTCGCCAGCACCAACAGCGGCACGGTCATGCGGGTGCAGTTGCCTACGGCTGGTGTGGCGGGTGCCACCAATCCTAGCTTGGCAGGCGACACCCTGACCGTCACCTGGGGCACGCAAACCCTGACCGGCTACACACTGTTGGCTGCAGACATCACTGCCAAATACGTGGATGTCGTGGTGCCGTTCAGTGCCATCAACAGTCAGCCATTTGGCACAGTTTCAGTGGCAGCCGTTGTCACCAGCGCAGCCAGTGGCAACAGCTCTCCAGCCGCTTCGGTCAACGTGACTTGGGCTTATGACTTGCCACTTGCCGACTTGACCTCCTTTAGCGGTGGTTTTGCGATCAACGGGGCAACGACCAGCGAAAAAATCGGCTATAGCGGCAACCCCGAAGGTGCCGTCAACGTCGGTGACGTCAACGGCGACGGTTACGACGATTTGATGATTTCCGAATTGGGAACCAACCGCTATATCGTGTACGGACGCCCGGGACTTACCACCGTGGAGGTGTCTTCCATGAACGTGGCAGGTAACACCGACGGTTTTATCCTGACTGGTGCCAACGGGGTTCTCACGGGCGGTGCACTTGCTGCCAGCACCCGTGCGGGTGACATCAACGGTGATGGTTTGAGCGATATCGTGGTGCAAGCGAGCAACCTCACTACTTCTTATGTGGTGTATGGCAGCACGCGCAGCCCCGGCAGCATGGCGCTGAGTTCGCTGACCGCCAGCACAGCAGGCTTCAAGATCACATCCTTGACCAATTTGGATGCAGGTAGCCTTAGCGTGGTGGGTGATGTCAACGGCGATGGTTATGACGACATCTTGTTCAACTTTGAGAGCACCACACCCGCTTTCCACGGCAACTTCCTGTTGTACGGTGGCTCGGGCATGACCGACCTGACCCTGCCCACAGGGACTTCGGGCACGACCAGCAATGGCTTCTTCATTACGCCCGCAACCACGGCCACCGTTTCGGGTGGTGCGGTGACGCCCATCAGTGGTGACTTCAACGGCGATGGCTACAGTGACTTCATGCTGCTTGGCTACTCAACTGGCAGCACAGTGGCCACGAACAGTTATGTTTATTTCGGTGGCTCTAACCTGACCGGCATCAATGCGTCAACGCTCAACACAGCGGGCAATGGCCGTGGATTCACGGTCAGTGGCATGACAGGTCTCAGCGCGTCACTCTTTGCGACCAATGCCGGCGACATCAACGGCGATGGGATGGAGGACTTGATCTTCAATGATGGCTCCACACGTGCCTACGTGTTGTTTGGTAAAACAGACACCAGCCCAGTCAACGTTACTGCGCTGGCGGCAGGCAGTGGTGGCTTTGTCATCAATGGCGGCACCAACACGGCGATTAATTTCATGGATGCGGATGCCATTGGCGATTTCAACGGCGACGGCCTGGCCGATATGGTGGTGGGTGATCGCCAGATGTCGGTGAATGGGGTTGCCACGGGCGGTGCCTACGTCATTTACGGGCGGACGAACACCTCTGCATTGACGATGAGCAACTTGGCTGTGTCGGAAGGCTTCCGAATCGACGGTGCCGTTGCTAACGGCTCTGCGGGTTACACCGCCTCGGCGGCAGGCGATGTGAACGGCGATGGTTTTGCTGACGTGTTGATCATGTCTTATTTGGAAACACCAACAGGCGGTTCACGTTCGCAGGCAGGCGTAGGTCGCGTTGTGTTTGGTGGCGTGACCCGCATCAACGACATGGTGTTCCAACCCCTCAACGGCGACGCCATCGGCACCACCGGTGCCGACACCCTGACAGGCACCAGCGGTGCCAACCAGATCGTGGCCGGTGACGGCAACGACACGCTGGTGGGCGCGGGCGGTGCCGACGTGCTGTACGGCGGCCGGGGTGACGACACCATCGTCATCAACGCCAGCAACATCGCGGCTTTGGCTGTGAACAGCGGCAACACCTCGCAAGCCATTGCCCGCATCGACGGCGGCAGCGGCACCGACACGCTGCAAATCACCGCTTCGCTGGACTTGGGCACGGTAGGCCCTGCCGCCATCCAGAGCATCGAGCGCATCAACATGAGCGCCAGCGGCACTTCGCTGACCATGGGCCTGCTCGACGTGCTGGGCTTGTCCGAGAAAAACAACCCCTTCAACACCGCCACCGGCTGGACCGCCACCAGCACCGGCGGTGCCACAGGCTGGGGCACGGTCAACGTGGGTGCGCAAGTGGTGGTGGATGGCACCAGCACCAACGACCTGTACCTGAACGGCAGCTGGCAGAGCATCGGCACGGTGCAAAACACCGTGGGCGGCGTGACCAGGACCTACAAAGTCCTGAGCGACCTGACCAATGCCGAAGCGCAGGTGCTGGTGGACAGCAACGTCAAAGTTCACATGGCCCCGACCATCGTGACTACGGCCAATGAACTGCCGGGCACGCTCAACATGACCGAGGCGACCGATGGCACGCTGATCAAGCTGAGTCTGACCGACACCGATGCGGCCAGTGGCAACACCATCACCCTCAACTGGGGCGGGCAGACCATCAGCGTGACGCTGTCGGCCACCGACATTGCCAACGGCTTTGTGAATGTGCCCGTGCCGCTGGCGAAGCTGACGGCAGAAACCCCCGTGGGCACCGCCGAAAGCGTGCTGGGCTCGGTCACGCTGCTCAGCGGCACCACCGTGGTGGCGCAGTCTGTTGCGCAAGCGGTGGATGTGAACTTTGTCTTGCCAACAGCACCGACCATCAACGCGACAGCTTGGGCTGCCACCGGTGCGGGTAACACCAGCTCGTTGACAGGTATTCCCGAGGCCTATTACGACAAGCAAACTGCGGTTTACGCTGCGGGTACGGTCGTTGATCAGCACCTTTATTACAGTGAAGCGGTGGCCAGTGCCAACAGCGGCACAGTCATGCGGGTGCAGTTGCCGACCACCGGTACCAATCCGCCATTAGCCGGTGACACTTTGACGGTCACTTGGGGCACGCAAACCCTGACAGGCTACACACTGCTGGCCGCCGACATCACCGCCAAATACGTGGATGTCGTGGTGCCTTTCAGCGCCATCAACAGCCAGCCGTTTGGCACAGTTTCAGTGGCAGCCGTTGTCACCAGCGCAGCCAGCGGCAACAGCTCGCCAGCTGCAACGGTCGATGTGATGTGGGCTTATGACTTGCCCTTGGCTGACTTGACTGCCTTGAGTGGTGGTTTTGCCATCAATGGCGCCATAGGCACTGAAAAAATCGGCTACAGCGGTTTGCCAACAGGCGCTGTGAACGTCGGCGACGTGAACGGCGACGGCTACGACGACGTGATGATTTCCGAAACCGGAACCACGCGCTATGTCGTTTATGGTCGTCCGGGTTTGGCAACGGTGGAGTTGTCCTCCATGAGCGTGGCAGGCAACACCGACGGTTTCATCTTGACGGGCGGTGGCCCCACCAGCACCCGAGCAGGCGACATCAACGGTGACGGCTTGAACGACATCGTGGTGCAGGTCGGCAACAACTCCGCTTATGTGGTCTACGGCAGCACCGCCAGCATCGGAAAAGTTGCCTTGGCGTCTTTGCCTGCCAGCGCTGGCTTCAAGATCACTTACGTCAACACGGTTGTCAACACCACGTTGGCCAGCCCCAGTGTGGTGGGTGACGTGAACGGTGATGGCTATGACGACATCTTGTTCAACTTTGCCGATACCACCGGCAGCGGCAACTTCTTGCTTTACGGTGGCTCTGGCATGAGCAACATGACCTTGCCCGCAGGTGTATCTGGCACGGCCAGCAATGGCTTCTTCATCACACCTGCAAACACCACCACTTTGTCCGGTGGTCAGATCGCCACCATGAGCGGCGACTTCAACGGTGATGGCTACAGTGACTTTGTCTTGTTCGGTTATTCGGCCAACACGGCTTTGACCAGTTATGTCTATTTCGGTGGCTCTAACCTGACAGGTGTCAACGCCACTTCGCTCAATACGGTTGGCAACGGCCGTGGCTTTGCCATCAACGGTCTGACCGGCGGTAACACCTCGTTCTTTGGCACCAATGCCGGAGACATCAACGGCGACGGTTTGGAGGACATGATCTTCAACGACAAGGACACGCGCGCCTTTGTGTTGTTTGGCAAGACCGATACAAGCCCAGTCAACGTGAGTTCCTTGGCCGCAGGCAGCGGTGGATTCATCATCAACGCCGGTAATACAGCGGTGACCAGTGCGGGTTATTTGTACGACGTTGACGCGATTGGCGACTTCAACGGTGATGGCCTGGCCGACATGGTGGTGGCTGACCACACCCTCGCAGTGAATGGATCGACCACAGGCGGTGCTTACATCGTTTATGGCCGCACAGCCACTACGCCATTGACCTTGAACAATTTGGCTGCCTCCGAGGGCTTCCGCATCGACGGTGCCATTGCGAGCGGTGCAGCGGGTTACACATCAACAGCTGCGGGTGACGTGAACGGTGATGGTTTCGCCGACGTGTTGATCATGTCTTACATGGAAACACCGTCCACCGGTACACGTGCTCAAGCAGGTGTGGGCCGCATCGTGTTCGGTGGTGTGAACCGCATCAACGACATGGTGATTCAGGCCAGCAACGGCGACGCCATCGGCACCTCCGGTGCCGACACTCTGACGGGCACCAGCGGTGCCAACCAGATCGTGGCTGGTGACGGCAACGACACGCTGGTGGGCGCAGGTGGCGCCGACGTGCTGTACGGCGGCCGGGGTGACGACACCATCGTCATCAACGCCAGCAACATCGCGGCCCTGAGCCAGAGCGGCACCTCGCAAGCCATTGCCCGCATCGACGGCGGCAGCGGCACTGACACGCTGCAAATCACCGCTTCGCTGGACTTGACCACGGTGGCTCCCGCCGCCATCCAGAGCATCGAGCGCATCAACATGAGCGCCAGCGGCACCTCGCTGACCATGGGTCTGCTCGACGTGCTGGGCTTGTCCGAGAAAAACAACCCGTTCAACACAGCCACCGGCTGGACCGCCACCAGCACCGGCGGTGCCGCAGGCTGGGGCACGGTCAACGTGGGCGCGCAAGTGGTGGTGGATGGCACCAGCACCAACGACCTGTACCTGAACGGTTCGTGGCTGAGCATCGGCACGGTGCAAAACACCGTGGGCGGCGTGACCAAGACCTACAAGGTCTTGAGCGACCTGACCAATGCCGAAGCGCAGGTGATTGTGGACGGCAACGTGCACGTCCACATGGCGCCCACGGTGATCAGCACCGCCAACGAGTTGGCCGGTTCACTGAACCTGACCGAGGCCAACAGCACGGGCGGCACGCCGGTGCGCATCAGCCTGGCCAACACCGATGCCGCAGCGGGCAACACGATCCAGTTGAACTGGGGTGGGCAGCTGATCACGGTCCCGCTGTCTGCGACCGATATTGCAAATGGCTATGTGGACATGCCCGTGACCACGGCCCAGCTGCTGGCCGTCACGCCCGTGGGCAACAGCGCCAACGTCAACGCGGTGGTGACGCTGCTCAACGGCACGACCGATGTGGCGCATTCGGGTGGTCAGCCGATTGCGGTGAACTTCACCGTGCCGACGACGCCGATCATTGATGCGGCGGTGTGGAGCACCACCAACACGACCAGCTCGTTGGCAGGTATTCCCGAGGCGTATTACGACACGCTCACGGCCACCATGCCCACGACGACCACGGGACTGTTGGTGGACAACACCCTGTATTACTCGGACGCGGTGGCGACGGGCAACTTGGGCACGGTGTTGCGCGTGCAGTTGCCAACAGTCGCAGCCAGTGCCGCTGTGCCCACCGTGGCCGGTGACACGGTGACGGTGCATTGGGGTGACCAGACGCTCACAGGCATCACCCTGAGCGCGACCGACATCACCAACAAGTATGTGGATGTGACGGTGACGCAGGCCCAGCTGGAGAGCCAGGCGTTTGGCAACGTGACGGTGTCGGCCGAAGTGACCAGCGCGGCCAGCGGCAACACGTCGCTGACCTCGCCTTTGGTGGTGAACTGGAACTACGACTTGCCTTTGACCCAATTGGCCAGCTTGAGCCAGGGCTTTGAGATCGACGGCAACGTGGCCAACGGCAAGCTCGGTATTTCGAACGAAGACCAGGGCGCGCAAAACGTGGGCGACGTCAACGGCGATGGCTTTGACGACATCGAGTTGACGGACTTGAGCGGCACGCGTTACGTGGTCTATGGCGGCAACCGCCTGGGTGCGGTGAATGTGTCGCAGATGTCGGCAGCGGGCAACAGCTTTGGTTTCATCATCACGGGCACCGGGTCGACTTTGCAGCCCACCCGTGGCGGTGACATCAACGGCGATGGCCTGAGCGATCTCTTGATCGGCAACGGCACCAACAGCTACATCGTCTTTGGCAAGACCACCAGCATTGGGTCGGTCGCTTTGGCTTCGCTGGGCACCAATGGCTTTGCTTTCACCTCGACCAGTTCGATCAACGAGCCAAGCGTGGTGGGTGACGTCAACGGTGACGGCTATGAAGACATCTTGTTCAACAACACCACCAACTTCACCAACTACCTGGTGTTTGGTGGCACCAACTTCACGCCGGGCGGCAGCGTGGCTTTGCCCACGGGCACGTCGGGCACGTTGGCTACGGGCACCGGCTCGGGCGCGAGCTATGTGAACATCAGCAACGGCGGGTCGTACAACTCGGGCGGTATTTTGCCAACCCTGCATGGCGACTTCAACGGCGACGGCTACAGCGACTTTGCACTGGCGCAAGTGCCCACAACGGGCATTGGCACCGGGCCGGTGTATGTGTATTACGGCAGCTCCAGCGTGGCAGCCTGGAACAGCAGCACGCTCACGTCGCCCACCAACGGTCGGGGCTTTGTGATCAACGGCTTGACGGGGCAGAACTCGATCAAGTTCAGCACGACCAACGCGGGCGACATCAACGGCGATGGCCTGGACGACATCGCTTTCAGCGACGGCACGACCACGGCGTATGTGATGTTTGGCAAGACCAACAGCACGTCGCTGAACGTGAGCGACTTGGCTGCGGGCAATGGCGGTTTCATCATCAAAGGCGGCACCAACAACGTCAACTCGGTGGTGACCGACACCGATGTGATCGGTGACTTCAACGGCGACGGTCTGGCCGACTTTGTGGTGAGTAACACCAGCATGTCGATCGGTGGCACCGTGGTGGGTGGGGCCTACCTCATCTATGGCCGCACGGCCACCACGGCACTGACGCTCGATTCGCTCAATGCCACAGAGGGCTTCCGCATCGACGGCGTTTCTGCCGCGACCTTGCTGGGCCGCACGGCCAGCGCTGCGGGTGATGTCAACGGTGACGGCTTCGCCGACTTGGTGATCACCACCTACCAGGGCGAAGCGGTGGGCGCAGTGGCATCGGCCGGTATCACCCGTGTGATTTACGGCGGTGTGACCAAGCTCGAACCCATGGTCTTCCAGAGCGCCAACGGCGATGCGATGGGCACCACGGGCGCAGACACGCTCACGGGCACCAGCGGCAACAACCAGTTGGTGGCCGGTGATGGCAACGACACCTTGATCGGCAACGGCGGCGCAGATGTGCTGTACGGCGGCCGGGGTGACGACACCATCGTGGTCAACGCCGACAACGTGGCCAAGATGAGCCTGAGCGGCACAGCGCAGGCGATTGCCCGCATCGACGGCGGCAGCGGCATCGACACCTTGAAGCTCGACGGCGCGGGCATCTTGCTCGACCTGAGCCTGGTGAGCGGCCCTGCATTGCAGAACATCGAGAAGATCGACCTGACCGGCAGCGGCAACAACACGCTGAAGCTGAGCCTGACCGACATGTTGCAGGGCTTTGACAACTCCAACGTGTTCAACAGCAGCAACACCACCAGCGGCCTGGCTGCGACGGTGAGCAAGAACCAGCTGTTGGTCGATGGCGACACGGGCGACAAGCTGGTGCTGAGCGATCTGGCCAACTGGACCGCTTCGGGCACCAACGTGGTGGCCAACGGGCACACGTATGTGGCTTACAACCACAACACGAGTGCGCAGCAGTTGCTGATCGACAACCACCTGTTGGTGTCGGCGACCTGATGAGCCTACCCAAAACGGTCTTGAACGTGGGCTGCGGCCCACGGGGTCGGCCGCATGGCTTTGCCGGGTTTGACCAAGGTTGGACCGAGCTGCGCCTGGACATTGACCCGGCGGTCGAGCCCGATGTGGTGGGCACGATGACCGACATGTCGGCGGTGGCCACGGGCTCGGTCGATGCGGTGGTGTCCAGCCACAACATCGAGCACCTGTACCCACACGAGGTGCCGCTGGCTTTGGCCGAGTTTGTGCGGGTGCTCAAGCCCGACGGCCGCTTGCTGATCACTTGCCCCGATTTGCAGTCGGTCTGCGCCCGCGTGGCCAAGGGCGAGTTGGCCTCGCCGCTGTACGAGTCAGACTCCGGCCCGATCTCGGCGCTGGACATCATGTACGGCCACCGCGGGGCCATGGGCGCAGGCAATCTGTTCATGGCGCACCGCTGCGGCTTCACCTTGCAGGTGCTGGCCGACACCCTGCAGGCCTGCGGCTTCCCCCGCACCGCAGGCATCGCCCGCCCCGAGGCGTTTGACCTGTGGATGGTCGCCAGCAAAGCCCCCCTGACCGACACCGACATCCGCGCCCTGGCCATCCAACACCTGCCCAGACGCGCCTGACCCCCATGTGCAAGAGCGCGCCCCCGCGCGCGAATGCCTGCGCACTCAGGAACGCCGAATCGCGATCACCGCCCCTGTGCACGTTCAGCCAAGAAAATCTCGATCCGACGGTTACGGGCGCGACCGGCTTCGGTTGAGTTGTCGGCAATGGGTTCGCGCTCGCCGCGGCCATCGATGGTGATGCGGCTGGCACTCACGCCGCGTGACACCAAATAGTCGCGTGCGCTTTGCGCTCGGTTCAGCGACAGTGGGTTATTGACCGCATCGCTGCCTGTGTTATCGGTGTGCCCGATGATGCGCACTTCGGTGCTTGGCTGTTGGGCGAGACCTTGGGCGAATTGGTCCAAGATCGGGCGCAAATTAGGCTTGATGTCATGGCGTCCCGTGTCAAACGAGATGTCGTTCGGAATGGTCAGCTTGAGTTGGTTGTCTGCGGTTTGTGTGACCACCGTGCCCGTGCCTGCCGTGGCTTGTTCCATGGCGCGTTTTTTGTCTTCCATGTTCTTCGACCAGACATAACCGCCCAAAGCGCCCAAGCCCGCACCGATGGCGGTAGAGCGTGAATCGTGGCCCAAAATTTGGCCGGCCACGGCACCGATCAGCGCGCCCGTACCTGCGCCCTTTTGCTCAGGGGTTGCTGTGGCACAGCCCGTTAACAAAGCCGCAACGGTGCACGTTGCAAGGCCGATGTGTGTGAATACAGCTGTTTTTTGGATCATGGCAGTTCCCCTTTAAAAATAAACGCACCTGAATCTAGCCGAGAAGATGGTGGGTGACTGTTTTTTACCGTACAAAGAGTGGCAAGTAAATGTATGAAAGATGAACATGACGGAGGCTTGTGCCGACGTTACGGTGCATCATTTCGAAATGACACACACATTTGAACCACACACCGGACTGACCGCTGAGCAAGCCCGCGAACAACTCGCCATCGACGGTCCGAATGAGCTCGATGCCACGCATCGTCTGGGATTGCTGTGCCGCTTGTGGGGCATGTTGCGTCAGCCCATGTTTGCGTTGCTTGTGTTGGCGGCTGTGCTTTATCTCGGATTGGGTGATTTGGCCGAGGGTCTGACGCTGTGCGTGTTCGTCTTGGCTGTGTTGGTGTTGACGTTTTATCAAGAAGGCAAATCAGAAGCTGCCATTGATGCATTGCGCCAATTGAGCCAACCTTTTGCACAGGTGGTACGCGATGGGCAGCGTCTGAAAATTCCGTCACGCGAGGTCGTGGTGGGCGACTGGCTGTTGATCTCAGAGGGCGATCGCATCGCCGCAGATGGCTGGTTGATTCAAGCGGACCAAATGCTGGTCGACGAGTCGATGTTGACGGGTGAATCGGTCACGGTTGGCAAACTCGGTGCTGATTTTGATGCGGCGGCCGCAGCAAAACCATCCATCGGTGGCGACGATCAACCGACTGTGTTTGCGGGCACGTTTGTGGTGCGTGGGCACGGCACCTTGCGTGTGACTGCCACGGGTATGCGCGGTCAAATGGGCCGCATTGGCGCCACACTGAATCAAATTGGAGACGAGGTCACACCGCTGCAAGAGCAAACAGCGCAGTTGGTCAAAGTGTTGGCATTCATCACACTCTTTTTGTGTGGGGTGATGGTGTTCACCTTGGGGCTGCGAGATGGCGCGTGGGTGCCTGCGTTGTTGTCGGGCATCGCCTTGGCGATGGCCATCTTGCCCGAGGAATACCCCGTGGTCTTGGCTTTGATGCCCGCTTTGGGGGCGCGTCGCTTGGCGCAAGAAGGTGTGCTGACCCGCCGCCTCAATGCCATCGAAACCTTGGGTGCGATCACCGTGTTGTGTACCGACAAAACCGGCACCCTGACCGAAAACCGCATGACGGTATCGGCCTTGGCCGTGGGCAACGCGCACCAACCCACCGTGTTGAACTTGGCCCAACTCAGCGCCAAAGGCAAGCCAGATGATGTTTTGCCCGAGGCGTTTCATGGTTTGGTGGAACATGCGATTTTGGCCAGCGCCGAGCGCCCGTTTGACCCGATGGAAGTGGCGTTTCATCAGCTCGGCCAACAGTTTTTGCAGGACACCGAGCATCTGCACCGCGACTGGCGCTTGGTGCAAACCTATGCCCTCAGCCCCGCGTTGCGCGCCATGTCGCATGTTTGGCAGGCCAGCGAGGGCGGCGTGCAGACGGTGTCGGCGAAAGGTGCCCCTGAAGCGGTGATGAGTTTGTGCCACATGTCGCCCGAGCTTCAAGCGCAGTGGGCCCACGCGGTGAATGACATGGCGGCCCAAGGCTTGCGCGTATTGGCTGTGGCGCAAGGTGTGTTTGAAGGCCATGACTGGCCCGCGTCTGAGCACGACTTTGAGTTTGCGTGGTTGGGCTTGGTGGGGCTGAGCGACCCGTTGCGGGCAGAAATTCCGCAAGCCGTGGCAGATGCTTACTCGGCAGGGATTCAGGTGATCATGATCACCGGTGACTATCCTGCGACGGCGCGCGTCATCGCCAACCAAGCGGGCTTGCGCAGCGGCGTGACCTTGACCGGTGATGACATCGATGCGATGTCGGACGAGGTGCTGAGTCAGACGATTCGCGAGACCCGCGTGTGCGCACGCATCTCCCCCCATCAAAAACTGCGAATCGTGGAGGCTCTCAAACGCAACGGAGACGTGGTGGCGATGACCGGCGATGGCGTGAACGATGCGCCCGCACTGCGCGCCGCGCATGTCGGTGTCGCCATGGGTTTGCGTGGCACCGATGTCGCCCGCGAAGCCGCTTCTTTGGTGTTGGTGGACGACAACTTTGCCTCCATTGTTCAGGGCATTCGCGCAGGACGACGCATTTTTGGCAACTTGCAAAAATCGATGGCCTACATCTTTGCCATCCACATTCCGATTGCGTGCTTGGCCTTGGTGCCCATGTTGTTTGCGTTGCCACCGTTGTTGATGCCGCTGCATATTGCATTGCTAGAACTCATCATCGACCCCTCGTGTTCCATCGCCTTTGAAAACGAGCCCGCCGATGCCGATGTCATGCAACGCCCGCCGCGCGATCGGTACGCCCCGCTCTTTGGCACACGCGCTGTGCTGGGGGCGTTGGGTCAAGGCCTATCGGTCATGGTCGCCACCGGTGTGACGTATGTGTTGGCGTTGGGTTTGTCACCTGAGCACAGCCGTGCCATGGTCTTCACCACCTTGGTGATGTCCAACATCATGCTCATGTGGGTCAACCGCACACAGGCGGGGCAACTGTTGCAAGGTTTGAGCGTGCGCAACGATGTGTCGGCTTGGGTGATGGGCTGCACGCTTGCGGGCGTGTTGTCATGCCTGTATGTGCCGTGGTTTGCCCAGCCGCTTAAGTTTGCATCGCTAGACGCTGAGCAACTTCTGCTCGCGCTAGGCGTTGGCATGGCCAGCGTGTGGGGTGCGCTGGCCTGCCGTTGGGCGATGGGGCAGACGCTCAGTAGTGCGCAGCGCGAATCAAGTCCGCCGCCTTCTCCGCAATCATGAGGGTGGGCGCATTGGTGTTGCCGCCAATCAAGGTGGGCATGATCGACGCATCCACCACCCGCAGGCCTTGCACGCCGTGCACCCGCAACTGATCGTCGACCACCGCCATCAAATCGTGGCCCATTTTGCAAGTGCCCACGGGGTGATATTGGGTGTCTGCGCGGTTGCGAATGTCTTGTTCGACTGCGCGTGCATCGTTTTGATCCAGCGCGTAAAGCGCTTTGCCACGCACCCCATCAAAGGGTGATGCATCGAGAATGCGGCGTTGTGCGTGGGCCCCAGCCAACAGGGTGTCGAAATCTGCGGAGGCGCTTAAAAATTGGGGGTCAATCCGTGGGTGGTCGGAGGCGTCGGGTGACGCAATTTCCACCGTGCCGCGACTTTGCGGGCGCAGCACCGTGACGTGGCAGCTGTAGCCATGGCCGAGGTGCTGTTTGCGTGCGTGGTCGTCGACGATGCCTTGCACAAACACCAGTTGCAGGTCGGGCACGTCCACGTCGGGGCGGCTGCGAAAGAACGCACCTGATTCGGCAATCGATGACGTCATCATGCCTTGACGTTCACGTTTCCATTGCGCGATGCCCTTCATCATGCGGACGGCGCCTGGCAACGACAGCCCCAAGGTATCGGTGTTGCTGGTTGTGCGGTAGCTGAAGACGTAGTCAATGTGGTCTTGCAAATTCTGGCCAACGCCGGGCAAGTCGACGACGGTGGCAATGCCCTTCGATTGCAGCAACGCCCCAGGCCCGATGCCTGAGAGTTGCAGCAGCTGCGGTGAGCCAAAAGCGCCCGAACTCAGCAGCACCTCACGACGCGCTTTCAGCGTGAAGTCTTGTCCCTTGATGCGTGCTTGCACGCCGACAGCGCGGCGACCTTCCAACACAATTTTTTGCGTCAAGGCGCTGGTCATCACGGTCAAGTTCGACCGGTTCAAGTTGGGGGTGAGGTAGCCTTTGGCTGCGCTGCAACGCTCGCCATTTTTTTGCGTCACTTGGTACATGAACGCGCCGAATTGCGTGGCACCGTTGTAGTCGTGGACCGCCGGAATGCCACACAAACGCGCGGACTCCAAAAACATCGCATTGAGTGAGCTGGCTTGGCGCAACTCTGCCACGTTGAGCGGACCGCCCTGGCCGTGAAACGTGTCTTGGTGTGTTTCGTTGTGCTCTGACTTTTTGAAATACGGCAGCACCTCGTCGTAAGACCAACCGGTGTTGCCCAACGAGGCCCAATGGTCGTAGTCACTGCGGTGGCCGCGCACGTACAGCATGGCGTTGATAGAGCTGGAGCCGCCCAAGGTTTTGCCGCGCGGCTGGTAGCCCCGTCGGCCGTTCAAGCCGGGTTGAGGCACGGTGTTGAAGGCCCAGTTGTTGATCTTGGTGGGCACCATCGCCACGATACCTGCGGGCATGTGAATCAGCATGCTGCTGTCGGGTCCGCCCACCTCCAGCAAGCAGACGCTGACGCTGGGGTCTTCGCTCAGGCGGCTGGCCAACACGCAACCCGCGGAGCCCGCACCGACCACGATGTAGTCATAGCTTTGGTCCATGGTGATTCCTTAGCGCGGGGTGCGAGGTTCAACCATGGGGAAGCCCACGCTGAACGACTCCAACATGCCCAGCAATTCCCCCACTTTTTCACGCTTGCCGGAGACCACAATCAAGCCTGCTTGCAGTGCCGCAGGAAAGGTGGTTTTTTGCAACGAGATGTCATCCAGCGTGGCGCGGCTGAGCGTCAAGGTTGCATCGGCGTTGGGAACTTGGGCATCTGCCATGTAGGTCAGCGCACTGTTTTCAAGGTTGAGCACGTACTTTTGCTGGGTGTCTGTGAAGTGCCAGTTGAAGGCCATGGTTTTGCCTTGCGCTTTGTCACCGTTCAAGCGCACGCCCAAGAAGTCAAAGAACATGTCGAGCGGCAACGCACGAATCACGTCGGGCGAGGCCGAGACAAATGAGGGCAACTTAGGCACGCCGTTGCGCAACTCCGCGGCGCCTTGCAAGAACGCGTTGCGTGCGGTGGCGGACTCCATCTGGTAGCCCAACTGCTCATAGGCTTCAGCCCCCAAGGTGCGGGCTTCTTGGTTGGTGGCGTCTGCAAATACCAGCTGTGAGGTGACCTGTGCCACCCAGCGGTATTCGCCGCGCGCAAAGTCTTCACGCGCACGTTTGAGCACGGCATCGGCACCGCCCATGTACTCGATGGTTTTCTTGGCTGCGGGTGCGGGGGGCAAGGCTTCGAGGTTGACGGGGTTGCCGTCGTAGTAGCCCAAATAACGTTGGTAGATGGCTTTGATGTTGTGTTTCAAGTGGCCATAAAACGGGTGTGTGGACCAGTCTTGCGACAAGCTCGGCGGCATTTGAATGTTCTCAGCGATTTCAGACGCCACGTAACCGTGGTTCATCAAGCGCACGGTTTGGTCATGCAAAAACTTGTAGGTGTCGCGCTGGTTTTTCAGTGTGCGCTGCAGGCGGTCACCTCCCCACACGGGCCAGTTGTGTTGGGCAATCATCACGTCGCTTTTGTCACCGTAGCGTTGCAGCGCGCCACCGATGTACTTGGACCACGACAGTGCATCACGCACCAACGCGCCACGCATGGGCAAGAGGTTGTGCATGTTTTGGGTGGCGATCTCGGTCATGTTCAACACCTTGAATTGGGGGTGGTACATGATCATTTCGGCGGGGGCTTCGGCGCCGGGTGTGAGTTCAAAGACGATGTCAATGCCGTCGATGCGATGCTTCTCCACGGGCTTTTCAATCAGTTGCGTGGGGGCGATCAAACTGATGGTGCCTGGTGCTGTGGGCTTGCCCAAACCCGCATCGACTTGGCCCTTTTCATTGCGCGGCAAGAGCATGCCAAACTGGTACATGGCACGACGTGACATGGCGTTGCCTGCGATCACGTTCTCCCCCACCGCTTCTTCCATGAAGCCTGCCGGCGCAATGATTTTCACTTTGCCTGCCGCCACATCGTCGCCGTTGACCACGCCGCGCACGCCGCCAAAGTGGTCCACATGGCTGTGCGAATAAATCACGGCCACCACGGGTTTGCGGGGGCGGTGTTTGTAAAACAAGTCGAGCGCTGCTTTGGCTGTTTCGGTGGACACCAAAGGGTCGACCACGATCAAGCCCGTGTCGCCTTCAATGATGGTCATGTTCGACAAATCAAAGCCACGCACTTGGTACATGCGGTCGGTCACTTTGAACAAACCGTTCGCCATGTTCACGCGGGCATGGCGCCACAGGCCAGGATGCACGGTGTCGGGCGCGTCTTCTTTCGATAAAAACTCATAGCCTTTGAGCGTCCAGACGGGGCGACCGGTGGGGCCCAAGATGAGCTGGTCGGTGGCCGATTCGATCAGGCCGCGCTTGGCGTCTTCAAACGACTGCTTGTCACCCAAGGGCATTTGGGCGCGTGCACTTTGGTTGGCGGCGCGCGTGGCTGCGGTGGCGTCTTTGGCTTGTGGTGCCGCAGGGGCTTGGGCCCATGCGGCGTGTGTGGCCAGCGCCAAAACGGTGGTGGTGAACAGGGTGTTGATTGTCTTCATGAGGTTCTTTCTGAATTCAGGGCTGAAGGCGTTAAGCCACATCGCGCAATTCGCGACGCAAAATTTTTCCAACGGTGGACTTGGGCAGCGCCTCGACGAAGCGCACGACTTTGGGAACTTTGTAGGCCGCCAAGGATTGGCGGCAATGCGCGATCAGATCGTCTTCGCTCAGGGCTGCGTTGGCTGACTTGACCACGAACAGCTTGACGGCTTCGCCCGTTTTGTCATCGGCAAAGCCCACGCACGCACATTCAGCAACGCCCGTGCATGCGGTGGCCACCGCTTCAATTTCATTGGGATAGACGTTGAAGCCCGACACCAAAATCATGTCTTTCTTGCGGTCCACGATTTTCAAAAACCCTTGAGCATCGAAGGTGCCAATGTCGCCAGTTTTGAAATACCCGTCAGGTGTGAATGACGCAGCATTGGCCTCGGGCTGGTTCCAGTACCCTCGCATGACTTGAGGGCCTTTGGCGCAAATTTCACCTTCTTGTCCGAGGGCCACTTCGTGCCCTTGGTCATCCAACAATTTGATGTCGGTCGAGGGCATGGGCAGGCCCGTGGTGCCGTTAAAGCTTTGGATGTGTGAGGGGTTGAAGCTCAACACCGGACCGGTTTCTGACAAGCCGTAGCCTTCGCGAATGAACGTGCCGGTGATGGCTTGCCACTTGTCCGACACCGCGCCAATCACAGCCGCGCCACCCCCGCCCGCCAAACGCAAACGCGACCAATCGACCTCGCGCGTGGCGGGGTGCATGACCAGTCCGGCATACAAGGTGTTCACGCCCATGAACACCGTCGGGCGTGCGGCTTTCAAAGTGCCCACAAAGCTGTCAAAGTCGCGTGGGTTGGGCACCAGCCAGTTGTCAGCACCGACCGAGAAGTAGGTGATGAAGTTCACCATCAACGCGAAGATGTGATACAGCGGAATGGCGGTGACGATCACCTCTTCGCCGGGGCGCAACGCTTGCGGCATGAAGCATTTGAATTGCTCGGTGTTGGCCACCAAGTTGCCGTGTGACAAGGCCGCGCCTTTGGACAGGCCCGTTGTGCCACCGGTGTATTGCAAAAACAGCAAGTCGTCGCTTTGCACGTCCACCGGTGTGAGGCTCATGTGCGCACCTTGTGCCAAGGCCTCGGTCAGCGCCACGGCGTGGGTGAGGCGTGCATCGACGGGTGGGCTCGGCAAGTTCGCGCCGCTGCCGTCACCCACACCCGCTGTGATGACATGACGCAGCTGAGTTTTGGCCATCACCTCGGCCACGGTGGCAGACACGCCGTTGAAGACGAGGATGGTTTGCGCACCCGCATCGTTGAGTTGATGTTCCAACTCGCGCGGCGTGTACAGCGGGTTCACGTTCACTTGCACGGCGCCTGTGCGCAAGATGCCCAAAAACGCGATGGGAAAGACCAGCAAATTCGGGGTCATCACGGCGATGCGGTCGCCCTTGCGAATGCCCAACTGGGTTTGCAAGTAAGCAGCGAAGTCTCGCGAAAGTCGGTCGAGGTCGGCGTAGGTCAGGGTTTGACCGGCGCAGCGTACGGCGGGTAAGTTCGCGAAGCGCTGCATGGCGGCTTCCATCATCGCCAGCACGGAGCTGTATGCCTTGGGCTGAATGTGGTGCGGAATGCTGCCGTAGCTCGCCAGCCAATGTTGTTTGGTCATGTGGTCTCCCAGTGATATGTTCTGACTTTAGAAACACCTTGCGGTGACCACTATCCGTTTTTCGTGAGATTGCTGCGTTGGCACCTAGGGAAATCCTGCATGCCCGATGGCAGGGCTTTTGATTAACCTCAAATTTAATAAATTTATTAAGCGCTTCAACGCCTACTCCTTGCTTTATGGGCATGCCCTTGCTGTGTGAATCTTCTGCCTCGCCTGCTTCTTTACGGGCCACGCACATGCTCGACTTCGATCCGGAGGTGATGAGTGTGGCCATTCAAGATGGCGTGCTGGAGCATGTGCAATTGGAGTGTGGGCAGTTCAGTGGACAAATTGCGCACACCGCCGCGCCAGAGAGTTGGGTGGATTGGGGGCGCTACACCTTGTCGGTTTTGGCGCGCGGGGATTTGAGCCGCGACCGCGTGACGATTGCCATGGCCTTGCAGGGCCAAGGCGACTGGCGTTTGCAGGGGGCCAGTGCCTTGACGGGTGACATCGTGGTGTTTCCTGAACGCGGCGAGTTGTTGGCTGCTTTGCCGCCGCAAGCGCAATGGTTGTCGGTGCAAGTCTCGCGTGAACGCTTAGACGCAGCGGGCTTGGCGGTGAATGCCTACAGCCCGAGTCAAGCCCATCGCATCAATGCGGGCGAGGCACCGGAGTTGTACCGCACCTTAGCCAGTTTGGCCCCCGTTTTGGCCCCCATGCCCAGCGCCGAAACCTACGACAGTGCAGCCGTCGCATGGGCCCATGATCAACTGGTGGATGGCTTGTTTGCACAGCTCGCGCGTTTGAGCGCGGCAGGGTCGGTCGAGACGCCGCTGGGGCCTACCGAGCGTCATCATGTGGTGCGTCGCGCAGAGTTGTATTTGGAGGGGCGCGATGAGCAGTCGGTGCGCATGGAAGACTTGTGTCAAGCCGCTTGCACGAGTTTGTCTCGCTTAGAGCGTGCCTTTCGTGAGACCTTTGGTGTCAGCCCACGCCGCTATCTGACTTTGCGGCGCTTGGCCGCTGTGCGACGTGAACTGTTGCGTCGCGAGTCTCACGCGTCCATCACCGATGTGGCGATGCGTTGGGGCTTTTTTCACCTCGGACGTTTTGCGCAAGATTACAAAGCCTTGTTTGCCGAGTTGCCTTCACAGACTTTGCGCAGCAGGCGCCATTAAAAACAAATCCAACGCCGCTGCGGTGAGGTCATCCAAGGTGGCGTGTTTGGCGGCTTGGCGCTTGTTCGCCGTTGCCAGCGGTGCTTCGTACCATTGCACCGACCAGTTGAGTGCACCAAAAATCATCAGCCGCGCCAAGCCCACCGGTGCTCTTAAATCTCCGCTGTCATGCAGCGCTTGCAACACCGGAATCCAAGCGGCCTCGTAGTCGTCTTTGAGGGCGGTGATGGCTTGGCTTTGCGTGGGGTTGAGTGAGCGCCATTCGTACAACATGACGGGAATGAAGTCGCTGTCAGGGCCGAGCAAAACATCAAAGTGATGGCGCACGAGCGCTCGCAATCGCGCACGTGGCGTGCTGTGCGGCGCTTGTAAAAGCAGGGCATCGAGCACGCGGTGTTGGCGCGCAATGGCCTGCTTCATGCCCTCGACCATCACCGCCAACAGCAAGTCTTGCTTGTTGCCGAAATGGTAGAAAGGCGAGCCCGCTTGCATACCCACTTTGGTGGCGATTTCTCGTGTGCTGGTGGCGTCATAACCTTTCAGTTTGAAAAGCTGCGCCGCGGCCGAAATGAGGGCTTGGCGGCGGTTGCCGTCGTCGCGCTCGTCTTCGGTTTTTTTGGGTCGACCGCGCGCGCGTTTGGTGGTGGTGTCTGGGGTTGTCACGGTTTGTATTGTCAGCGCCCCGCCAAACCCATGCTGCGCGAGATCACTTCTTTCATGATCTCGTTGGTGCCGCCGTAGATGCGTTGCACGCGGGCGTCGGCATAGGCGCGGGTGATGGGGTATTCCCACATGTAGCCATAGCCGCCGTGCAGCTGCACGCATTCGTCCATCACCTTGCATTGCAGGTCCGAGCACCAGTACTTGGCCATGCTGGCCGTCGCGGTGTCGAGCTTGTCCTGCGCAATCAGCTCGCAGCACTTGTCCACAAACACACGGGCCACCTGCACCTCGGTTTGCAGCTCGGCCAGGGTGTAGCGGGTGTTTTGGTAGTTGCCCACGGCCTGGCCAAACACCTTGCGGTCTTTCACGTACTGCACCGTCCAGTCAATCGCCGCTTGCGCCGCCGCAATGCCGCCAATCGCGATCTGCAGGCGCTCCCAAGGCAGTTGCTCCATCAGGCAAATGAAGCCCTTGCCCTGCATGGCCACTCCGCCCAGCAGCTGGTCGGCGCTGACCTTGACGTTGTCAAAGAACAGCTCAGACGTGTCTTGCGCTTTGAGGCCCAGCTTTTTCAAGCGCTTGCCTTTTTCAAAGCCGGGCATGCCGCGCTCGATCAAAAACAAACTGGTGCCTTTGGCCCCGGCGGCTGGGTCGGTTTTGGCCACCAAAATCACCAGATCGGCATGCCAGCCATTGGTGATGAAGGTCTTGCTGCCGTTGATGAGGTAAGTGCCGTCCGCTTGCAACATGGCGGTGGTTTTGACGCCTTGCAGGTCCGAGCCCGCAGCCGGTTCGCTCATGGCAATCGCGCCCACCATTTCGCCGCTGGCCAGCTTGGGCAGGTACTTTTGCTTTTGCGCTTCGGTGCCGTAGTGCAGGATGTAAGGGGCCACGATCTCACTGTGCAGGCCATAGCCAATGCCACTGAAACCGGCGCGTGCCAGTTCTTCCATTTGCACCACCGAATACAGCTTGTCGGCATCCGAGCCGCCATAGGCTTCGGGCAGGGTCATGCACAAAAAGCCGTTTTCGCCCGCTTTGTGCCATACCGCACGGTCCACATAGCCTTGCTCTTCCCAAGCTTCATGGTGGGGTGCAATTTCTTTGTCCATGAAGCGGCGAAAGCTGTCGCGGAAGGCTTCGTGGTCGGGGGTAAAAAGCGTGCGTTCAATCATGGCGGTTCCTTGCAAAAAACTAGGGTTTATTTATACAGAGCGTTTGCTTTGTAAAAAGTATACTGATTCGAAATTCCAGCAACACAGGGTCTAACCCTTGATGACATTCAGGAGACATTCATGAGCGAAGCATTTGTTTATGACGCCATACGCACGCCGCGTGGCAAGGGCAAAAAAGACGGCCGTCTGCATGAGGTCAAACCCGTTAACTTGTTGGCTGGCGTGTTGCGCGAGTTGCAAAGTCGTAACCAGCTCGACACCGCTGCGGTGGACGATGTGGTCATGGGCGTGGTCTCACCCATTGGCGAGCAGGGCTCGGTGGTCCCCAAAGTGGCGGCACTGGTTGCAGGTTGGGATTGGCGTTGCTCGGGCGTGCAGCTCAACCGCTTTTGCGCCTCGGGGTTAGAAGCGGTCAACATGGCCGCCATGAAAGTGCGCAGCGGCTGGGAAGACCTGGTGGTGGCCGGTGGCCTCGAGAGTATGAGCCGCGTGCCGATCGGCTCGGACGGCGGTGCCTGGGCGCAAGACCCCGAGACCAACAGCGCCACGCTGTTTGTGCCGCAAGGCATTGGCGCTGACCTGATCGCTACCCTGAGCGGGTTTAGCCGTCACGATGTGGATACCTTTGCGGTCGAATCGCAAAAGCGCGCCACGGCGGCGCGTGCGGCGGGCTACTTCGATGGCTCGGTCGTGCCGGTCAAAGACAAGCTGGGCCAAGTTATCTTGGCGCAAGACGAATTCATCAAGCCCAGCACCACGGTGGAAACATTGGGCGGCCTCAAAGCCTCGTTCGAGCAACTGGGCGCGATGGGCTTTGACGCCGTGGCCTTGCAGCGCTACCCGCAGGTCGAGCGCATCCATCATGTGCACCACGCGGGCAACTCCTCGGGCATCGTGGACGGCGCAGCGGCGGTGTTGATCGGGTCAGAGGCCGCTGGCAAAACCCATGGCCTCACACCGCGTGCCCGCATTGTGTCGGTGGCCTTGTCGGGTGCTGACCCGACCATCATGCTCACAGGCCCCATGCCCGCCGCCCGCAAGGCGCTGGCCAAGGCGGGCCTGACGATTGACCAGATCGATTTGTTCGAGATCAATGAGGCGTTTGCCGCCGTGCCCATGAAGTTCATGCAAGAGATGGGCGTGCCGCACGACAAGGTCAACGTCAACGGCGGCGCGATCGCCATGGGCCACCCGCTGGGGGCGACGGGCGCGATGATTTTGGGCATCTTGATCGACGAGCTGCACCGCCGCAAGTTGCGTTACGGCATGGCCACTTTGTGTGTGGGCGGCGGCATGGGCATCGCCACCATCGTTGAACGCGTTTGATCGGGGAGACACCAAAATGATTTTGAAAACACTGCGCTACGAATTGGCGGACGGCATCGCCACCCTCACCTTTGACGAGCAGGGCTCGCCGGTCAACACCATGTGCCTGCAATGGCAAGCCGATCTGGCCCAAGCAGCTGAGCAGGTGCTGAAAGATAAGGCGAATCTCAAAGGCATCATCTTGGCCTCGGCCAAGTCCACCTTCTTTGCGGGGGCTGATTTGAAGGGCGTGATGCGCTCTCAAGCTTCGGACGGCCCGCGTGTTTTTGCCGAGATTGAACAGATCAAAAAATGCTTTCGCACGCTCGAAACCTTGGGCGTTCCGGTGGTCACGTGCCTGAATGGTTCGGCATTGGGCGGCGGCTGGGAGGTGGCGCTGGTGGGTCACCACCGCATCGCCACGCGCAACCCCAAATCTCAATTTGGTTTGCCTGAAATCACACTCGGCTTGATTCCGGGTGGGGGCGGCATCACCAAAATGACCCGTGTGTTGGGCCTATTGGCTGCGCAGCCTTATGTGCTGGAAAGCAAGCTGTTTGGCCCCGACGAGGCGGTCAAGCTCGGCTTGGTGCATGCGCTGGTGGACAGCGATGACCAACTGCGCATCCAAGCCTTGGCCTACATCGCCGCATCGCAAGGTCAACCCGAAGCCGCCCAGCACGTCTGGGACCGCAAGGACTACAAAATGCCCGGCGGCACGCCGAGCAACCCCAAGATCGCGGGCATGCTGAGCGTGGCCCCGGCCGTGCTCAAGCAAAAAACACGCGGCCTCTACCCCGCCCCAGAAGCGGCGCTGGCCGCCATGGTCGAAGGCGCGATGGTGGACTTTGACACCGCCATGCGCATCGAAAGCCGATATCTGGCAGGTCTCATGACCAGCCAGGTGGCCCGCAACATGATCAACACCTTCTTCTTCAACATGAACAGCATCAAGGGGGGCCAAAGCCGCCCCAAGGCTGCGCCGCGCTACAAGCCGCAAAAGGTGGGCATCTTGGGTGCGGGCATGATGGGCTCGGGCATTGCGTATGCACAAGCCAGCCGGGGCATTGCCACCGTGCTCAAAGACGTGAGCATTGAGGCCGCCGAAAAAGGCAAGGCCTACAGCCACAAGCTCACGCAAAAGCGCGTGGATAGCGGCCGCATGGCCGCAGACAAACAAGCGGCTTTGTTGTCGCTGATCCAGCCCACGGCCAGCGCCGCAGACCTGAAAGGTTGCGACCTGATCATCGAAGCCGTGTTTGAAAACCGCGAACTCAAGGCCCGCGTCACGCAAGAGGCCGAGCCGATGCTCGCTGAAGGTGGTTTCTTTGCCAGCAACACCTCCACCTTGCCCATCAGCGGCTTGGCCACGGCCAGCGCCAACGCGAACAAATTTGTCGGCATCCATTTCTTCAGCCCCGTCGACAAGATGAAGCTGGTCGAGATCATTCGCGGCGCACAGACCGACGACGAAACCATTGCCCGTGCGTACGACTACGTGCAGGCGCTGGGCAAGCTGCCGATTGTGGTGAACGACTCGCGCGGCTTTTACACCAGCCGGACCTTTGGCACCTTTGTGATGGAAGGCGCGGCCATGCTGGGCGAGGGCATCCCCGCCCCCGTGATCGAAAACCTGGCCATGCAAGTGGGCATGCCCGTCGGCCCGCTGGCCGTGCTGGACGAAACGGCGCTGTCGCTGTCGGTGCATGTGCTGGACCAGACCCGTGAAGACTTCGCCAAAGAAGGCAAGACCTACACCGCCACGCCCGGCGAGCTGTTTGTCGAGCGCATGGTCAAAGAACTCAAGCGCCCCGGCCGCGCCGCAGGCGGTGGTTTTTACGACTACCCCGCAGGGCAAAAGAAAGTGCTGTGGTCCGAACTGAAAACCCGCTTTGAAAAAGCCGACGTGGCGCTCAACCTGCAAGACATCAAGGACCGCCTGCTCTACCGCCAGGCCGTGGAGACCGCCCGCTGCCTGCAAGAAGGCGTGCTGACCTCGGTGCACGACGGCAACATCGGCTCGATCTTTGGTATCGGCTTTCCTGCCTGGACGGGTGGCGCGTTGCAGTTCATTTACGGTCAAGGTGTGGATGCGTTTGCCAAGCGCTGCGCTGAATTGGCTGCGAAGTATGGTGCCGGCTTTGTGCTGACGGCGGAAGTCATCGACAGCCTCAAGCAGCACCAGCCGGTGTATTGACGGCAGCATTTCGTCGCGAGGTGTGTCACACATTTGCGGGTGTTTGGTGTGACACCCGCGTAGGCTACGCCGATGGGCACAGGCATTTCCGTCTGTGTACTTTCAGAAAGAGCTTTCATGTTCCCTGCGTTCAAGCTTCAGCGCATCCAGTCGCTGCTTTTCGGGTCTTGTGTGTTGGCGCTGTCCTTTGCCGCCCATGGCCAAAGCAGCACAACGTGGCCCACCAAAACCATCAAGCTGGTGGTGCCGTATGCGGCAGGCGGTCCTGCCGATTTGGTGGCGCGTGAGCTGGCACAAACGCTGACGGCCGATCTCAAGCAAGCGGTCACGGTGGAGAACTCGGGCGGGGCCATGGGCGTTCCTGCTTTGGGCGCCGTCGCGAGGGCCGAGCCCGATGGTCACACGCTGCTCTTGGCGGCGTTTGGCAATGTGGTGCTGCAGCCCTTGCTCAGCAAGCACGGAGGGTCGGACTTGATTGCCAAGCTCAAACCCGTGTCCACCATTTCAACGGCGCCGCATGTCTTGGTGGTGTCCAGCAAATTGCCCATCAAAACGGTGGCGGAATTGATGGACTACGCGCGTGCGAACCCGGGGCAAATCAGCTTTGCGTCGGCAGGCACGGGCGGCACCTCGCATTTGGGCATGGAGATGTTCAAGGCCATGTCCAAAACAGACGTGATCCATGTGCCCTACAAAGGCAGTTCGGGTTCGGTGAATGACTTGATTTCGGGCCAAGTGTCAGCATTGTTCAGCAGCTTGCCGTCCTTGCAGGGCTTGGTCGACAAGGGCTACATCCGTGTGTTGGCGGCCACGGCGCCCAGCAACACCCCCGCGACGAAATCATTGCCCCTGATGTCGGCGGCCTTGCCGGGCTACGAGTATTCCACGTGGTACGCCATGTACGCGCCCGTGGCCACGCCGCCTGCTTTGGTGGACAAGATCAACCAGGCGCTGAGTCGTGCTTTGAAAAATCCGGCTTTGATCGCCAAGATTGAACCGGCGGGTACCGAGTTGCATGCGGGCTCACCCGACGAGGTGTTGCAGTGGACCAAGCGCGACACCGAGAAGTGGGCACGCGTGATTCGCGACGCCAAGATCGCGGTGGAGTAGTCCGTGCGACTCAGGTGGGCTGGCTGAGTTGGGCGATTTCTTGCGGTGAGTAACCCAACGCTGCCAACAACTCGCCGTTGTGTTCACCCAACTTCGGTGGCGACAAGCGCACGCCCAAGCGCTGGCCGTCGAGCAGCACCGGCATCAACACGGCTTTGGTTTCGCGGCCGTCGGGCAAGGTGATGGGTGCCAAGCCACCGCTGGCGTTGAGGTGCGGGTCGTCTAGCAACTCTTCGGGACGCGTGATGGGGGCGAAGGGCAAGCCTTGCGCTTCGAAGGTGGTGGCCAGCATGTCGGCGCTGTGCACGCGCAAGCGCTCGCGCAAGATGGGCATCATCCATTCGCGGTTCGTGACGCGACCGTTGTTGGTGCGCAGGCGTTCATCGGCTTTGAGATCGGCAAAGCCAAAGGCATCGCAGAAGGTGACCCATGCGCCATCGCTGACCACAGCCAAGAAGATTTGCGCGTCGTCTTTGACCTTGAAAATGTCGTAGATGCCCCACGCTGAAATGCGTGCAGGCATGGGCGCAGGCGCTTTGCCAGTGACGGCAAATTGCATCATGTGTTGTGCCATCAAGAACACATTGTTTTCATACAAGGCGCTTTGCACTTCTTGGCCACGGCCTGTTTTCTCGCGTTGCGCCAGAGCGGCCATCGCGCCCAATGCACCGAACAGGCCACCCATGATGTCGTTCACGCTGGTGCCCGCTCGCAAGGGGTCGCCCGGGCGGCCCGTCATGTAGGCCAAGCCGCCCATCATTTGCACCACCTCATCGAGGGCGGTGCGGTGCTCGTAGGGGCCGGGCAAGAAGCCTTTGTGGCTGACGTAAATCAGACGTGGGTTGAGGGCTTTGAGGCTGTTGTAATCCAGCCCCAGTTTTTGCATGGTGCCGGGTTTGAAGTTCTCGCTGACCACATCGGCGGTGGCGATCAAGCGCAACGCGGCTTCTTTGCCCTCGGGCGTTTGAAGGTCGAGCGCGAGGCTTTTTTTGTTGCGGTTGAACATCGGAAAAAACCCCGCGCCCGAGCCCAAGAGCTGGCGCGTGGCGTCGCCGTTTCGGCCATGGCCAATGGGCTCGACCTTGATCACTTCGGCCCCCAAATCAGCCAGCACCATGCCGCAGGTGGGGCCCATCACCATGTGGGTGAACTCAACGACGCGCAGGCCCGTGTAGGGCAAAGAGGGGGTTTCGGTGTGCATGGTGTGTGTGTGAATTTAAACCCAGCCCTTGGGCAAACCGGCTTCGGGCGTCATGCCGTATAGCGGCTCGTGGGGCAGGCCGTGCCGCAGCGGGGCGCGTGCGGCAAAGAGTCGTTCAAGGTTGACACCGGTGTGGATGCCCATGGCCTCGAACATGAAGACCAAGTCTTCGGTCACCACATTGCCCGAGGCCCCTGGCGCATAAGGGCAGCCGCCCAGGCCTGCCAGTGAGCTGTCAAAGGTGCGCACACCCACGTCATAAGCCGCCAAGCAATTGGCGAGGCCGAGGCCACGCGTGTTGTGCATGTGGGCGGCACCGGTGCGTTCGCCAATGGCCGTGCGCACGCGCTGGAACAAGCGGCGCACTTGTGCGGGGTTCGCCATACCCGTGGTGTCAGACAGACCCGTTTCATCGGCACCCGCTTGCACCACCGATTCGGCCAGCCACACTACGTCGTCTTCGCTGACGTCGCCTTGCAGCGTGCAACCAAAGGCCGTTGAAATGCCAGCCTCTACTTTCACGTGTGGTGCCAGTTGGTTTTTCAGTGCCACGATGGCGCGCACTTCGGCCACCATCTCTTCCCGGGTCTTGCGCACATTGGCCATGGAGTGGGCCGCGCTCGCTGACACCGGAATGGTGAGCTTGTGCACACCCGCACGCAACGCCGCTTCTGCACCGCGCACATTGGGGACCAAGGCCATCACGGTCAAGCCCGGGTGTGTCAATGCATGGCGCACGACCTCGGCGGTGTCGGCCATTTGCGGCAGCAGTAGGGCGGGCACAAACGAGCCCACTTCAAGCTCTTGCAAACCGGCGGCCACCAACGCGTCGAGCCACGCCAGCTTGTCGGCGGTGGCCATGGTGGCTTTGACCGATTGCAGGCCATCACGCAAGCCCACTTCGCTGATCAGAACCTCGGGTGTTGGAAGGGCTGTCATGCGCGCATTCACTCCTTGGGTGCGCCAGAGTCTTTGACGATGCCCTCGTAGCGTTTGATTTCAGACAGCGTGAATTTGGCGAACTCGGTGGAGGTGCCCCCCATCACTTCAGCGCCCATGTCGGTGAGGCGTTGGCGAATGTCTGGGTTTTTCAGGATCTTGTTCAACTCGGTGTTCAGCCGCTCCACCACTTCTGCGGGCGCATGCGCAGGCAGCATCACGCCGTACCACGCGGAGGCCAGCATGGGCGTTCCGGCTTCGTTGAAGGTGGGCACTTGTGGCAGGGCTGTTAAGCGTTTGCTCGAGGCCACCGCAATGGGTTTGAGCAAGCCACCGCGAATGCTGCCCAGTGAGCCGGTGTCGATCATCAGGTCGAGGTGGCCAGCAATCAGGTCTTGCGCGGCAGGGCCGCTGCCTTTGTAGGGCACGTGTTGGATGTCGATGTTGGCCGCCGTTTTGAATTGCGCGCCTGCCAAATGTTGCGAGCCGCCAATGCCCGCAGAGCCGTAGGTGAACTTGCCCGGTGCTTGCTTGGCTGCGCTCACGATGTCTTTCAGGCTGTTCCACGGTGACTTGGCGGGTACCACTATGACGTTGGGTATTTCGCATAGGGCGACCACGGGCGAGAAGTCGGCCGCGGGGTCAAACCCGAGCTTGCTGTACAAGTGCGGTGCCGCCGCGTTGGTGGAGCTGGTGGCCAAGAGCAGCACATAACCATCGGCTTTTTCTTTGACGAATGTTTGCGTGCCAATGACACCGCCCGCCCCGCCCTTGTTGTCCACCACCACGGGCACGCCCATGGCTTGCGACAGGGGTTGGGCCAACATGCGCGCAATTTGATCGGTGGCACCGCCTGCGGCCCAAGGCACCATGATTTTGATGGGCTTGTCGGGGTAAGCCGCCCAAGACAGGCCTGACAAGGCGCAGAGGGCAGCGGCGACCAGTGCGTTACGGCGGGTGAATGGATGTGGGGCATGTGTCATGTCAAACACCTTTCGCTTTCAACGCAGCATCGACCCAAGCCGATGAATACGTGCCATTGAGAATTTCAGCAATCGTGGCCTGTTCATGGGCCACTTTGTCGTGGGACAAGCGGGCAATCTCTAGCGCTTGTGCAGGCGACACCGCCACCAAGCCATCGGCATCGCCCACGATGATGTCGCCGGGGTTCACCTGCATGCCACCCACGTTGATGGTCACGTTGATGCTGCCCGGCCCATCTTTGTAGGGGCCGCGCAGATTCACGCCGCGCGCCCAGCACGGAAATTGATGGGTTTCAAACGCATCGACATCGCGCACGGCGCCGTCCATCACAAACGCAACGGCACCGCGTGTGCGTGCGGAGGTCATCATGATTTCGCCAACCAGGGCGCGCGACACATCGCCCTCACCGTCCACGACCAACACGTCGCCCGGCATCAACATGTCCAAGGCTTTGTGAATGAGCAAGTTGTCGCCAGCGCGCACGCGCACGGTGAAGGCGTTGCCGCACACGCTGACGGTCGAACGGTTGACCGGATGCAGACCTGTGGTGCCGACCAAGCGACCCATCACGTCGCTGATGACGGAGGAGGGCAAACCACTTAAAGCACGCACGCCTTCGGCGAACGCTTCGTGACGGGGATGAATTTCGATTCCGTGGGACATATCAAGATCCTGTGTGTGTGAAGGGCAGTCGTGGGTAATCTAACGCACAAACGCGCTCACTTAAACTGGGCAGAGTCGCCTCGGTCGTCGATCATTTGGATCGGCACCGCCCGAGTTGGGCGTCTTGTCATTTTGGGATGAATGTTGGAAGCTTTTTTGATCTCGACGGGCATCGTCGCGCTCGCCGAAATGGGCGACAAAACACAACTCTTGGCCTTGGTTTTGGCGGCGCGATTTCGCAAGCCTTGGCCCATCGTGTGGGGCATCTTCGCCGCGACGGTGGCCAACCACGCGTTGGCCGGCAGCTTGGGCGCGTGGCTGACCCAGTTGATCAACCCCACCTATTTGCGCTGGGGTTTGGGCGTGTCATTTTTGGCCATGGCAGCGTGGATGTTGGTGCCCGATCAATTGGACGAGGACGACACGGCCATCGCCCCCAGATTCGGCGTGTTTGGCACCACCTTGGTGGCCTTCTTTTTGGCGGAGATGGGCGACAAAACGCAAATTGCCACCGTCATGTTGGCCGCCGAATACCACGCTTGGTGGTGGGTGGTCGCCGGAACCACGTTGGGCATGATGCTGGCCAATGCGCCCGTGGTGTGGTTTGGCGAGCGCATCACGCGCTTGGTTCCGCTGACGTGGGTGCACCGCATCAGCGCGGTGGTGTTTGTGGTGCTGGGCGTGCTGGTGTTGCTGGCATAAAAAAACGCCAGCGCTTTGCAGCACTGGCGTTGTTCTTCAGCAGCCAAGCACGCGAGGTGCTCAGCGCAGAGGCTGATTACTTGGCGATGACGCGCACCATTTCCAAGCACTTGTTCGAGTAACCCCACTCGTTGTCGTA
>Ga0213920_1000326_pt1 | contig 40857 bp, 57 predicted proteins | sample McNCre1117MG_FD_161054 | JGI IMG/M metagenome (GOLD analysis project Ga0213920, IMG submission 161054) | Freshwater microbial communities from McNutts Creek, Athens, Georgia, United States - 11-17 MG | ecosystem: Environmental > Aquatic > Freshwater > Creek | place: USA: Georgia | collected...
CTGTTCAAACAGGTAAAACGAACACATCTGACTAAAATATTTTTAAAAGGCCTGCTCAGGCCTATATATTGCCCCCTAAATATAATATAACAGAAAATTATTATGGGATACTATATACGCCCCTCGGGCGAGATTTTAAGGATATGGGGTCAAAGTAGATAAATCGACATATAGATTTATAGATTTGTCGACAAATAGACATATAGATTTAGCGTTAAATAGATTTATAGATGAGTCGACTATCTCCCCATGTCTTAAATGTCCGATTTGGGGGGCTTGTCTTATTTTGTAATAGTTTATTCCATATTGCCCGCTATGTCGGTAATGCCCACTATGTCCTACTTGTCCATATTGTACCCTATATTCGGTGTGACCTAAATCACAGGGGTAATGTCCGACATGTCCGAATTGTCCCCTTGACAAGCGTACCGAAAGGTGGTTAAATACTCCTTATCAAGACAAGCAACACCAAAAGCGCGACACGCCGAAAGTGTGCAAGACTTGACAAGTTGGGAAAGTGTGATATACTTACACCAACAAGCCACCGAAAGGTGGCAACCCGCAGATAGGGTTGGTACTACTGCACTTGACAAGTGAATAAGGATATGCTAGACTAGGTACTAGAAGCAGCGGGTCGCCCGTGGTATCACTACCATATTCTTATGACTTGACACGCGGTGCATACTATGGTATGCTTAGGGCTCACGACCCTACACCGCACTAGCCTTGCACCGTGCAAGGTGAAAGGATACCGATATGACCTACAACCCTTTCGGGGGTAGTGGTAGTATCGTAGTTACACCGTCACGCCCATTAGTGACTAGCCGTAGGCTAGGCTCAAGCGGGTGGAGATTACACGACACGCCAAACGGTCGCGCCTACAAGCGCACCCGCAACGGTAAAGTGACAAGTAATCGAAACAAGGTGGAACGCGTACTGCCTACCCTTGACGACGACACCGCACTAGCATTAGTGGCTAAGTTGGCAACCACCAACGACACCACCGCACCTAACCTTAACATACACGACAAGTAGTATGTAGTCGCGCCTAGCACTAGGCTACGCTGGCTCACGCCCAAGCGCGACACGACTTGACAACCTGTCGGGTCTATGCTATACTATGGCATATCAACGGAAAGGTAAGCATATGTCTGCAACGCAACGCCTCATGGCGGAATTGCGGGCTAGTGAGTGGCTAGAAGCGAAAGAGAGTGCTAAGGCACTATTCCAAGCGAACCTACTCGCAACGCCATGGCAACCCGCCACCAAGCGCACCACGCTCAAGGGGTTACAACGACCATGACTAATCTAGATATGCTCGCTGTAATCATAGCACTAACAACCTCGATTACACTCGTAATCACGACCGCACTAGCGAACGCTAGACTCACCCGCAAGGTTGAGTACCTACAACTACAACTTAACCGTAAGGGGTAAGGCATGGCTAAGAAGTTGCCCACACTCGAAGAGTACCTAGCAAGTGATGACTGGGAAGAATTCGCAGACAGACTTGACAAGGCTACCCTAGATGAACTAAAATTACACCTAATCGAAGTCGATAAGTGGGAGAGTCAAATCGAAGATGAAGACTCGCCCGACTTTGATGATGTAATCATGTACGAAGCAGACCTAATCGACCTCATATCCTTGAGAGAGAGTATGTAGTTATGAACGAGAACCTGCTACTAGACCTAACCCCAAGAGAGGTTGAGGTTATCCGCATGGCTTTACGCCAAGCACAAGAAGCGCACAAGCGCAACGATTTTAAGGTGTTGGAATTGGAAATCGCAGACTTGCGGTCGAGAATATCTGACGCCATTATGGACTTGACAAGGGTTTAAGTCTATGCTATACTACACCTACAACATACAGGAAGGGGGTGAGTAAATATGGAAGAAGAGACAGAACCTATCGTATGTGTTCTATGCAACGACACGGTAGATGAAGATGATGTACGCCGTTTCGCTGACGGTCGAACCGCTTGTGAGAATTGTACCGTATGGTGCGAGTCTTGCGAAGACTTGACCGCTAGTGATGAAGCAATAAGTGACCACAACGCTTCATACTGTGGTAATTGCGGTTGGTATTGCGACCATTGTCGCGGTGCATACTCTAATGACTCGAACTATGTAAGTGGTGAGTCATGGTGTGACGGTTGCTACGAGAACGACTCGTTCTACTGTGAGCCTTGTGGCGAAAGTTACAGCGACCGATACGATTACTATTCCGTAGAGGGTGACACTTGGTGTCAAGACTGTATGGAAAGTAGCGCATGGTACTGTGATGAGTGCGGTGAATACTACCGTGACGATAACGAGTGCGACTGTGGCAATACTGCCAACGGTGCACCGCCTGTCGCGGGTCGCAACTGCAACTGTCGCCGTATCATACATGAGTACTCATGCAAGCCATCTCTAGTATTCCACGGTGTATCTAACCGCAGACTCTATATGGGGTTCGAGTTAGAGACACAAATCCGTGGCGGTGACTTGGAAGGTGCTTCTATATTTACCGACACAGCACTAGCAACCGACAAGGTTGGTATCATTAAGTATGATGCCAGCATAGGTCGTGACGGCTATGACGGCTTCGAGATAGTGACACAACCACATACTCACTTGCACTATCGTGAGAATAGTGCTTCACTATGGGATACTATCGACAAGTTACGCACGCAGTATGGTGCTAGGTCATGGGATACCAAATCCTGTGGGCTACATATCCATATCTCTCGCGCTGGCTTCTCAAGTGGTGCGCACATGCACCGCTTCATATCGTTCGTGTATTCTAACGCAGAATACATGATGAAGTTTGCTGGTCGCAAGTCAGACTATGCAAGGTTCAATGATGTCTATACCTTTAACGAGTATGACCAGCCAGTCAAGTCGTTCAAGCACAAGGTAGCAGACCCACGCCGTAGCAGTACGGAAAGATATTCTGCGGTCAATACGCAGAACCGTGACACGCTAGAACTACGGTTCTTCCGTGGCACAATGAACACCCGCACAATTCTATCAGCACTTGACTTAGCGCAAGCCATGGTAGAATATACTAGAGACCTACGCCTTGACGAAGTCAAGTTAGGTGCGCTAGACTGGTCATGGTTCGCCGATTATGTACGAGATAACAACGGACTATACCCAGACCTTTACAACCGACTCGACAAGGTGTCGAGTACCAACCTAACCAACCCTACACTAGAGAACGCATGAGGTGATGTATGTGTATCCTTGTAGTATGTGAGCCTAACAGCACACCTACCAAGACAGACCTGCATAACGGTGCATGTAGTAATCCACACGGTTATGGCTTCGCCATTATCGCTGGTGACACTATCATATCTGAACGCAGTATGTCCGCCAAGAAATCTATTGCACGGTTCTTAGAACTGCGCAAGCAATATCCTAACGGCTATGCCATGTGGCACGCACGATACGCCACGCACGGTGTCAAGAACGAAGCCAACTGCCACCCCTTCAAGGTCGGCGGTTCTGACTTGACATATCTAGCACACAATGGTATCCTAGATGTAACAATTGAGAAGTCAGACAAGCGTAGTGACACTAGAGTATTCGCAGAGGATACCTTACCACTCATGGGTGGCGTGTCGGTACTTGACAATGACACGGTATGGACTATGGTTAGCAAGTGGGCTAGCGGTAGCAAGATATGTATCCTTACCTTAGACCCTACTGCCAAGCACCAAATCTACCTAGTCAATGAGAACTTAGGTACATGGGATAACAACGGTATATGGTGGAGCAACCAGTCGCACAAGCGCAGTACCTATACTGCACCAGCGCAGGTGTGGCAACCACCAGCAAGAGACTTAGACAAGGCAGAGTCATTAGCCTATGACTATGCTATTGCCCACTACTACGAAGAAGAAGCGGAAGAAGTATTAGATATCTGCCCTGCGTGTGAGACGCTTGTAGATATGTACGAGAATCCGTACTACTGCACCATGTGTGAGACATGCTTCGACTGTGATACCAGTATCATAGACTGCATGTGCTACACACCCAGCAGGAATTGGTCAAGCAAGCGTGACTATGACCTGTTCAACCAACTATAATTCCACATGGGCTACAACCTATGTGGGGTAACACAAGCACAACCAAACAACCAACCAACGAGAGGAACACATGTCAGCAACACAAATTCAGGTAATCGCAGATGAGATTTCTGCACTAGCTTCAGAGGTAGCGTACCTTGCGCTATCAGTAGACACATCTTCAGAGTACCCTAAGCGTGGTACTATTGTGAGAGCGTTGCCTACACAGAATCGTTTCAAGGCCAAGTCAATGTGGGTATCACTGGGCGACGGTACATACAAGCACTTGACTGGTAGCAAGGGTCTCATCACCACCCATGCACGCCTTGACGGTTACGTCTCGACTGTATTCGAGGCATAACCAACTGACCTGAGCATGTCATTAAACTGCTCACCATTATTATCAACGAGAGGATATATGATGACAGAACGCACCGTATTATGGCAGGCTACAGTCTATGATAAAGATGTAGCCAACATGAGTGACGACAGGATTAAAGAGTTTAGATTAGAACTAAGCAAGGCTGTATATGAAGTCTGCTGGAACTACGGAGTACACAACTAATGGCAAAGTATGTAGTGATATGCGAGGCAGACAACTGCGAAGCAGAGAACGAGGACTGGGAAGATGACGGCTCAACATACTGGTTCACATGCTCAACATGTGGATACGACAACGAGGTGGTGCATTCACCATGGAAATGAGTAACATGACTGGACTATGTACAACACACCCTAACCCCGACCTATGGTTCGAGGACTCAGGTGACTTGTTCGAGAAGCGTTTAGGTAGTAGCAACCCTAACATTAAGTTCTTAGAACGCCGTAAGAATATGCTTATTGCTATGGAGATATGTACTAAATGTCCGATTCGTACCAATTGTCTATCCGAGGGCATGAAAGAAGAGAACCTAGACTATGGTATATGGGGTGGCTTGCTGCCAGGTGAGCGTATTGCACTTGCCGACACGGCTAAGGCTTCGACTGACAGGAAAGCACGCATGACTACAGCCCGTAACATTAGGAGTCTTATCAAATGAAATCAATATTCTTCTTGCTATTCGTAATGGTTAGCATATTTCTGTTCACCCCTTCATCGGAAGCACCCACGAAAATACCAACGGTGACTGTCACATGGAGTAAGGCGGACAGTAAAGCATATGCAAGAGACCAACTTGCGGTATGGCAGGAAGAACAATGGTCATGCCTTAGCAACTTGTGGGGCAAGGAATCCGCATGGAATCCTAAAGCCTATAATAAAGTCAGAGTTATGGGGAAGAACGCTGGCGGTATTCCACAGTTGCTAGGGCTTGACCCTGCTACACCAGCTACGCTTCAGATAGACCGAGGCTTGGCTTATATATACTATAGGTACGGCACGCCATGTGAAGCATGGCGCTTCTTCAAGAAACATGGGTGGCACTAATGATGACCAAAGATGATAAGGTTATGTGTGACTCATGCCATAAGGAAATCAAAGATGAAGTAACAGTTGTAAAGACTAATGGAAAAGGTTGGGCTAATAGATTCAAAAGCGAAAACCATTTCCATCGCACACCACTTGACTGCGCAAATGCAGTTGAGCCAATAAAGATACAATCACGATATGCTATGCACGCAAACGAGAGAAAGAGACGGAATGGCTAAACATATTACAGAGATGAAACCTGATTACACCAAGGCTATGGACATACGCGGTAAGCCAACTGCGGTGTGCCCATGTGGGTGTGAGATATGGAATGTCAAGTGTAAGTTCGATGACTTCGGTGACATAGACATGTACTTCTTGGACATGGAATGCGCTGAGTGTGGTACACTAGCTACTGCACCAACACCAGTAGACTTGGAGACGGACGATGACTGAGTTCTTGCATGAACTAATCAAGAAACAGACAATGAATCAAGTCATAAGTGAAATGGTCGAAGAGTTCTCTGACCCTTGGAGATACTCTGAGCCACCACCATGGCCCTTAACATTGGAGAACAACGATGCCAACGTATGAGTTTCAATGCCCTGATTGTGGCGAGAAACGAGAAGTTAACATCAAGCACAGCGAGTATGAGAAGTACCAAGTTATGTGTAGCAACGGACATTACAAGCCGATGATACGCATATACTCAGCACCAGCAATTAAGTTCAACGGCACAGGATTCTATTCGACTGGAGGATAATGGAATCTTTAAAGAGTTTCTTCTTCGCCTTCATCGGTGCTAGCATATTGTTCTTCGGTGTCATCGGTATCTACCGATTCACTTGGTTCATTGCTGGCTTTATCGGTGGTGTCTAAGTCTAACCATGGCTTCATACCACCCATTAGTTTGACAAGTTTGCGTATTACTCTCGTTGTACGCATGCGAGTAGCGTCAGGGCTAACGAGCTCAAGCTCCTTGGCTATGTCCGCATACTCCATAGACTCTGCATATCGTAGGAAGAGTAACTGTTTATCTTCAGTGCTTAACTTACGGTATGCGGAGTCTACTTCCACCATCATAGCCTGAAGATTACCACCTTCACTAGGTGCGCTAGGACGTCCTGGCCTACCAAGATTAAGTTTATGAGTCACGCCCCACTCATCACGCAAGACAGCAGGAAGCAACGCTTCCACCACTACTGGGTCATAGTAATATAAATCAGAGACATCATAGCCAAGAGACTTGGCCTTCTGATACTGACAATAATCAAGAGCGTAGTTGCGAAGACTGCGATAAATAAGGTTCTTCGCGTCCTTACCACCCATCTCATTCCATTCCATAAACTTATTCTCATGGGCAGGAAACCATTCATATAATGTCTGACGAATATCGTCAAGCTCAAGCATCTTAAACTTTCTATGATACTCGCTAGCTACATGGGTTACTGCATATTCCCAAGGTTCAATTAGTTTCCAGTCCATCATCAACTTTCTCATTCTTATACTTGCGTGTCATGGTCAGTAAATCTTCTACAGTAATTAGATAACCCTTGCTTTTATTAGGCGGTATCTCGCATGATATTTCTCTACCCAATTCCTGCACACCCTTCTTAAGGATATGTGTTGGCACAATAACAACTGACTGCTCTAGCACGAACGCCCAGTATGCAGCCTCAGTCACCATCAAACCTGACGGCTCCCATGATTTAGACTTATTGAACCAGCACTCAACCTCAATGTAAAGGTTATTAGTAATCCACCATTTCCTGTCGCGTTTTACTTCGACAGTCTTGCCACCAGTTAGTAGTTCTTCTACCAACCTTTCGCCCTTACGGCCGTATCCAAAATCTAAATCAAAAGAACTCTTGCTAGTCATTAGGCCACTTTCCTCGCAGTACTAGCAACCCGATGATTGCGTAGTTCGCCATATCTTTGAATGAATCCTCAAGTGATTCGTGCTGTGGCTCTTTGCCACTATCTATTAAGTTGTTGATACGTGCGAACTTATCCCACATGCGTACACGCAAGCCATTGACTGGCCCGCCTGGGCTACGAGATATGTTAGTCGGACCATAATCGTTGTGCTTGCTAAGCAATAAGTCTGCTAGTTCTTGAAAGGTAGATGCTACGTCTGAGGCAAAGTCAATGGAACCCTTATCTCTAGTATCAGCTGATGGTTCTCCGTGCGCACTTGCGTCACCGTAAAACCTTGACTCGCCAAATGTTTGGAAACCTGCCATATTAATTCACTCTCCACCTTCGAGTAGTTCTTTGAGTTCGTCATCTAATCCTGCCATGCTGGAACCTACAATCATTTCTTCGATGACTTCGACAACCGTTGATGGTTCCATCTCGACAGTAAAGAGAGTCATGTACGTATCTTGTGCAACATCTTTAATCTTTTCAGGGTCATCAGCATAGCGATAGAAGCAACGCAACAACGAACCAATCATAAGACGATAGCCGTTAGGTAGGATAAGTGCTGGGTCGAACTCTTCGTCTTCTTCCAGCAGGTGGTCAGTTGCTTCGAATACATTCTCGAATTGCTCACCACATTCAGGACATGGTTTAATCGGCTTCATTGGTTAGTCCTGCTTTCTCTCTGATATATTCCGCACCGAACTTGACGTAGATAGAATTGACATCTTCGCCTTCTGGCATGGAGACGATAGTAACTGGAAGTTCGCGGGCAAGTCCCGCTGCAAATTCTTTGCCAGGTTGGTCTCCATCAGCGAATACAAATACTCTTTCAAAATCTGCGAGTAATCTTGTGTAGTGTTTTTTCCATGAATTCGAACCTGGAACTCCAACGCAAGGGATACCGACACATCTGCTGAGTGTGATAGTATCAAGCTCTCCTTCACATACGCCAATCCAATCACCTGCCCTTTCGATATCTAGTACGTTGTACATCTTGGTATCACTACCAGTCATGCCCATGTACTTAGGCTCAACTGCTGGATTCAAACTTCTAAATCTAATATCAACTACGCCACTCTTAGTTACATACGGTATGGACAACCGCCCAAGGTATGCTTCATGTCCTGTCTCAGGCTCCTCGACTACGCCTAATCGCGCCAGCCGTGCTACTTCTATTGGAATGCCCCGACTTGCTAGGTAATTTTCGGCCTGATAAATGCTTTCCTGGTACTTGCGAGTTGCTTGTCCCAGCAAATCCTTCTGCGATTCTTGATGCCTCACGTATGTTAACTCCTTCCTGCTGTGCTATGATTTGTAAACTGTTACCTTGCACTCCACATGCAAAGCATATGAAGATATTTTTATCTAGATTAACTGTTCCAGACTGGTGACTATCACCATGGAACGGACACCTTAAGTTGGCTTGGCCATGGTCACGACGCAGCGTTGCACCATAGTGCTCGAGTACAGCCTTGATTGAAGGCAAGTCACTCACCAAAGACATCTCCTAGCCTTAGTACTAAATACGAATCGGCTATTGCTTTTCCTCTAGCCTTGATAACGAGTGCAGGTAGAACCACTTCTTGTTCCAGCGTTCTTGCTTCCGCATAATTCTTTGCTTCTGTTTGCGCTTCTTTCGTCCAGCCGCTGAGGTCAATGGCGTTGCCTGCTCCTGGTGCTTTACACTCGATGATACCGATGGTTCCGCCAATGAAGTCTGAGCGGACAACAACATCGCCCTCATCTTTGCTACCTCGTCTTGCAAGGCGTTCAGCGTCGTATCCAAGTCCTCTAAAATATTTCGTGATGTCGACTTCATATCCTGCTCCTCTCGCTTTATGCGATTTCCTAGTTGTCATTTTTGCGTATCCAAACCTGTTCGTTAATCACTAACTTCTCATACTCATCTGCGTGACGAGCAAGAAACAAATCAATCCCTAGTGCTGGTGTTAACTCAGGTGCTGAGTCACCGCCCCATGTATAGTCATCGAATGCCATGATACCACCATGCTTTAGTAAAGGCCAGGATAGTTCAGCATCCATTAATACACCTACGGTTGTATGGTCTGCATCGATATAGATAAAGTCAAACAAGCCACCTGAACCATATTGCTGAGCAAGATAGTTAGTTGTAGTGGTGCGCTTTACATTTACTTTGTAACCTTTAATCTTATCCATGTATGTTTTATATACATCATCAAAGTCCATGGCTTTATGTTCTTCTTCATTGCTGCCTCGCCATGTATCAACATCAGTAAGCTTTATATTACTGAGGTTCTGCAACATCCAAACGCTTGCATCGCCAGTAAAGACACCTAGTTGTAGGCATATTGCACCGTCCTGCAACTTGAGAAACTTCTCGAAGTTAGGCTTGGCAAACTGATTAAACCAATTAGGATACATCATGCGTTCTCTGGGATGTCATCGATGAACATGTACTCAGGGTTAAACGCAACCCAAGTCATCAGTCCTCCGCCTGCGTCTGCTCTGCCATAACGGTTCTTGACAGGCGCAACTCCCATACTTGTCCCGACAACTCCAAGCGTACAGATGAGTGCGGGTAACTGCGCAACCTTTCCTTGGATAGCACTTCGAGGTTGGCATGGAGAGCCTTGGATAGCTTCCGATGTGTGATGTAAGACAACAACTGCTGCATTGGTCGCTCTAGCAAGATACTTCAACTCCTTCATAATCGCACGCATTGATGCGAACTCTTCGCCACCATCGGTGGCTACGTCCATAAGGTTATCTACTACAATAAGAACTGGAGGACAACCCCATAGTTCTTCGAATGCTTGTACTTCTTCATCGATATCTTGCAACGATGGTGCTGATTCAAATGACCAAACAATATGTGAACCGCGTGCAAGTGTTGCCTTGGTCCAACCGTGGTCAGTATTCATGAGTGACTCTACGTCACCTTGTGACTTTCCTGAAATCATTGAGGCTAGTCGCATAGCCATAGTGTGTGCGTTGGTATCTGCCGAGATATAAAGTGTTGGCACTCTCATCTTCAAGGCTAATGCTAATGCTAGGGTTGACTTACCTACACCTGGCGCTGCTGCAAACATCGAAACTTCGGAGCGACGTATGATAATCTTATTGGATTCAAACGCCTTGAAGCAACTAGGGAGCGGTTCTCCACCGATACTAGCACGGCCAACGCTTCTGACAAGTGTACGCATGGTTCATTCCCTTCTGTAAGGAAAGAACGTAGCCACCATTGCGGTGTGTAACGATGGCTACGCTCAATCATATCTTAGTTAACTGGCTTGCATTGGTCAGGTGTGCCCTGCGGTGTCGGACATGCCCAGAATGCGTAAGGCTTCCCACTTGTCTTGCTCACTCCCTGTCGGAAGATTCTTGCCCCGTGGATGCACGTCGGGCTCGCTGTTCCTGCTGGTGTAACTGCTGACGGTGGTGCTCCAACGGACGCTGCTGCCTGCTGGATTGGTGCGGAGAATTGCGATTGCGTTGTGCCTGCTGTTGAACCAGTGGTCCCCAAAGGGGCTACGTTGTATGCACCAACAATCAATCGTTGGACAGCTGCAACTTGTGATGAGTAATCTCCGATGCCCTCAAGCAACACGCTTAATTCGTCGGCCGTATTGGCACGCACGTTAATCATGTCACCAGCTGGTGTCTTATAGGAGACTTGTAGTTTCCAGTCTTCGTTCATCTTTATCCTATCTTAGTTGAGAACTGACAATGTGCTGTCAGCCCACACTTGTATTGGCAATTGTTTGTGTTCGGCAAGAATATACCCGCCTTACGTGCTTTGTCAAATCCTGCTACTAAGTACTCCAGTTTCTCCTCTGTGTACTGTTCAAGGCTGACCATCGGTGACACGCCATGCTGACGTGACATGAAGTATGTTCCCCACTTAACATCTATGCCAAAGGTTTTCTGCAAACCAATCTTATAGAAGCCAAGCTGTAGTGTATTGGAAGGAGTATTCTGTGATGTCTTTAGGTCAACGATAACTAACTCACCGTTAACTTCGAACACCCTGTCAAGAATCATCTTGACTGGTACACCAGCAAACTCGGGAAGCATTTCGAGTTCGATGGCTGGGACACCTTGCGGTGTCTTCCATATCTTCCAATCGGTATTGGCTTGTCGCCATTCAATGTAGGCCTGTACCCAACGAGGACCAGCTTCGTGCCAGAAAGCTTCGTTCTCTTTGTTAGGATTAGCTTTGGTTGCCCTGCCTCCAACACGTGCGTTGGTTAAGTCAGTATCGCCAAGCTCTTCAGCCCATGCTTTAGCCCATAGTTCCTGTATCATGCATTCTCCAAATCCCACAGTTCAGTTGCTCGGTGAAATGCCGAACCACCTACCGACCAAACCGAAGGTTCTTCTGGTACCATCAGTAATCTACCAAGGTAGTACTGATAGCCACAGTCGACGTAGGTCGAGAATGCTGAGTATGAAACATGCTCGGGTAATTTATATTCTCCAAGTTGTATCATCGTGGGTGTAGTGTAGCACATCCATGGTGGTGGTCAGGTAGGCTGCTTACCTATGGGGGTCAGAATCTGTGGTATAATTATATATAATAATATAATATAAAGACCCCGAAGGGGTCTTATATATATTATATAATATATATATTATAGGGGATAAGATGACTGAAGTAATTCTAGGTTCGCTAGCTGCGCTAGCAATCCGTGATATCGTATACGAAGCAGTTAACCGATATAATCAGTACCGACGCAACAAGGACTTCCAGGTATTCGTGGACCTGCTTGAAGACATTGATGCTGAGGACGATGATTAATATCTAGAAACGACAAAAGGACCCCCTTCCATAGCAGTGATGCTAGGGTTGGGGGTCTTCTTGTCTCTATGGCCCAGCTAAGGGCCTATATGAGGTGGTTTACTTCTTGCTTCCGATGCCAAATTCCTTGGCCTTAGGGTCTAGAGCCTTCCAGATTGGCGCAATAAACGCTGAGAGGAAAGCATAAACCAAAGCTTTAGGGTCTGTGGTTCCTGATGCATAGAGCGCTACCACTGTAGGTACTGCTGCACGTGCATAGGTTGTCACGATTGCTGTGAGTTTTTCTGTATTCATGTATCTCCTTAGGATTTAAAGACAGGCTTACCGAATCCCACGATGTACACAGGTAGTGACTTCTTGAGAGCAGGGCCGTTCTTTACTTTGTAGGCACGCTTCTTGAGGCAGACTTCTCCTCCGTTGCGCTGGTCGCCCTTCTTGTCTGGGCTTGTGTTTCCTTCGATGCAGATGACTGTTCCGTCACCGTTATCTCGGACCACGATTCCAACATGACTAATGCGGTCAATGCCATCATTGGGAAAGTCAAAGAAAACAATATCCCCAGGGAGAGGAGTTGCTTCATTTACTTTTTCCCAAGCATTCTTTTTAATGAACGCTTGAGCTCCCGCCAACGTGCTGACCACATTAGGAATCTTAAGTCCCACTTCATTTGCACACCACATTACGAACGAGCCACACCAAGGTAGGAAGTTAGCCTTAGTGAAAGCACCGTACTTTGTCTCGTTATCTTTAGGTCCTTCGATGACACCGACTTCCTCACGTGCCACTTTAATAAAGTCATTACGTTGACCCATAATTAGTCCGCCTTCTTTGAATCTACCTTAGCAAAGGCAGCATTGATTTCATCTGCATCTAGCTTACCATCAGCAAGGAAGAAACGAGCTAACGCTTCAACTACTGTGGCTGCACCAAGTGCGCCTGCTAGTACTGCTGCTTGCCATACTTCAATACCGACTAGGGAGCCAGCACCGATGACGCCAAGAGATTCGGCTGCAATTACTGCAACGATTCTCATCATTACATTCTTGAATGTTTCCATTATTCGTCCTCTGTGTTTCTTAGTTTGTATGTAACTCCCCAGATAATTGAAGAGATGCCAATGGCATACCCGACAACTGTCTTGGCAGAACCGTCAAGGACTACCCAGGCAATGAACATGCCGAGGAGAGTCCACAATTGATTTGCTATGTCTGAAAAGAACTTCTTCATGGTTTCCTCCGATAAGCTGCAGCGCCAGCAGCAGCGGTTACTGCAGCCTGTCCAGCAATTTGGCCTACGATAACAGCAGCAACAACAGTCTTCTCAGACTCTGCTCTTTCTTCGGGACTCATGTCCGCTCCAATAGAGCCTAGTGCTAAGAGTGCTTGCGCTGGGTCAGTAAAGATTGCGTTGATTAATTCCGCTGGGTTCTCAAGAACTACCAGCGCAGCAGCAACTTCTGCTGTGATAACAACTTCGTTTCCGTTCTCATCTTGACGAACTTCAACTGGTGTTGCAGGTGGTAAGTCAGCATAGGTAAGCCCAGCTTCCTGGATTGCCTGTGCAGTTACTGGCTCACCATGTGCTTGTTCAATGATTGCTTGTGCTACTACCTGCTTCTCTGCTTCGGTAGCGTTCTCGCTTACCTTGAGAGGTGGTTCTTCTGGCTGTACAATTGGCTTAACCATAGGAGGTTCAGGTGCAATATCAACTACAGGTTCTATCTCAGGCTCTGGAGCAGGTTCTGGCGCAGGCTCAGGCTCTACTGCGGGCGGTTCCTCAGGAGCTGGTTCAGTCTCAGCTACGGGTGGAGATTCTGGCTCAGGAGCTGGAGCGTCTTCAGCGACAGGCTCTGGCGGTAGAGGTGTTTCTTCTTGAGGAGGAGCGACAGGTTCTGGAGCAGGGGCAGGAACTGGCTCAGCGACGGGCTCAGGCTGCGGAGCAGGCTCGGGCTGTGGAGCTGGTTGCACAGGAGCTGGAGTTGGTTGAGGTTCCACCGCAGGAGGGGCTGGCGGTGCTACAGGTACAGGTTCAGGAGCAGGAGTAGGCTTTGGAGTACTGGTATCTACTACTGCTGTTACCGTCTGTTGCGTTACTGTTGATGTGTCTATTGTTACAGTCACGGTCTCAGTACTGGGAGTACTGGTTTCAACGGGCGATTGACTTGGGGCACTTACAACTGTCGGACTATCAACAACTACGGTTGGAGAATCAACAGTTGGAGAAGGACTTGGCTCAGGCGAAGGCGAAGCTGAAGGAGCAGTACTTGACTCTGGAGTGGGACTCACAATAGGAGTAGGTGCTATTCCGTTGTAGTACCATGTACTCTCAGGTGCAGTAGTACTTACAAAAGTTTTCCATTGCCCTTGTGTAGCAATAGAACAAAAGAGCGCAGCAATATTACCTTTGCCTTCAAAGAAACTGGTTGTGTTATCCCAGCCAACTCTGAAGTCTTTAGATTCGCCAGCATCGTTGGCACATACAACAGTTATGGGTCCAGTCTGTTCAGCTTGAGCTGATGGACTCCAGAAAAATGATGTTCCTAATACTAGAAAAAGTACTGCTAGTTTGTTACTTGTCTCTCTCGCAAAGAAGGAGATAAATTTGGTCAACGCGTTCTTCCAATCGGTTCACTTGGTCTTTCACGGAACCGCCCCCATTTGGTTTCAATTCTGATAAGTAGTGTTTAACTAGCCACTTAACGAATCCAGCAAACCCTGCTGCTATTGTCATCATCGAGACAGCAAAAGCTGCCCATTGCATTGCAGTCATTATACCGTCCTGATTGTGATTTGGATTACACCACCGAATCCGCTAAAGCGTTTGTCGGGTGGTGTTGCTCGGCTGAATGTAACTTGTTCGATTACAGCTTGACGCGTTTCGCCAGTTGTCAGGTCTTGCCATGTTAGCACGTCACCTGACTGTTCAATTTCTTCTAGTGCTAATACTTTCTCAAAGGCCTTGCCTTCGTAACCAACCATAGAATTATATCTATCTGTTTCTAAGTCATAACAATATACTGGGAACTGGATGATGCGCTGACGTGGAGTAGCAATGGTTGCTTTAATCTGATAGCCTTTGAACTTAGGACCCTTAGTTGTATCAGTGCTGTCACGATATAGAATAAACTTATAAGCTACATATTCTTGCGCTGTAGATGGGGAAGAAGTTGTCACTTCAACTGGATTAATGGTTGCGTCATATGAGATGTGGTCATATTCAGTACCATTCTTATCTACAGTTTCCATGGTCATAGACCCATAAGTAAAGTCACCGCGTCCAAGAAGACGCTTGAAGTTTTTAGGCTCTAGCGTTCCAAAGCGGATATTGCCAGTAGTTAGATACCCTGATGTTCTAAGAGTAGAAGTATCTTCAACGTATACTGCACCATTTGTCGAAGATGCATATGCTGTTGAGAACATAATTCTGTCGGCGACTGAAGGGTCTGTGTTACCATTAAAGCAAACGGCTGTTGTTACATGTCCCGTTGCTTCGTCTTTGTATACATCGTTAGCATAAGCAAAACGCAGTTGCTGTAGTTCGTTGGATAAATCAATTCGAATTACACCAGCTTCACCAGCTACACCAGTAGCGCACCAAATATAATGGTCACGTGCAGCAAAGTCATAGCATGGCTGTGTTGTTTCTACAATGAGTGGGCCATAGCTGATTGAACCATCTTGGTCGGATACGGTAGCTGCACGCACACCCTTGTTTGTGCCAATCATCATGTATCCAAGGTAATAGTGAATCTTGTGGATGATTTCACCAACAGGCATCTCAGCTGAAATTACTGCAGATGTAAGAGTTGGCATAACACCAGCCGTAGATAGTGTATACTTCTCAATAGTAGACTGAGCTCCATTGTATCCAGCAATATAGATAGCTGCACCTGATGCGGTAATACTTGTATATACATGAGCAGAAGATGGATTTGTATAGACAAGGTTTGGTGTTGCAGCTGCGGCTGCAGCTACTTCATACACTTTATTGTCAGCACATACAACTAAACGTTGTTTTACATAATCAATTGTAGCATTAGTCACTACTTGGCTATTATCAAATATCTTAAATTCATCAGAAGTGTTTGATGAGTCACCAGTTAATGGCTTGCCATACACAGTAAACTTTGTTGTTGCACCTGATGTTTTATTGGTAGCCCAGTATGCGTTAGTTCCGTCATCACAAATTGAATACACTGGGTAGACGCCAACCCCGGCATTGTAATCAACAAAGTGAACTGGGTTGCTTGGGTCATTGACTTTAATTTTATCTACATCGTAGTAGTCATGTAGCAACGCTCCAGTAAATGTGCTCCACTTAATAGAACGCATGTGTTGCTGTGGCTTACCATTGTCAGCAATAGGACCAGTAGTAATGTGTCCAGTTGTGCAGTTATTAAGGAGAGTTACCTCTCCCTTTTCCCATACATTAACACCTTTGGATTCAGTAAATCGATAGTGCCCATTCTCATCAGTGGTGCCTGGGTCATAGAACTTAATACCTGCGCCAGAGTGGAACGATGACTGACTACGAATCCACCAACCAGTCAGGGATTGCTCGCCTGGTTCTGTTTGATTGTCAAACTGTTCCTTCTTAAAGGGTGCAGTCTGACGAAGATATGGACGCGAGTCATTGATTGCATAGAAGAACGGTAGCCCACCAACAGCTACGTCGTAAGACATATTGGTGTTCTGCCAGATAGCAGTAGATGAGACTACACCTACGTCAACTGCGATAGACCTATTGGCTCTACCTTCGGTTATATCACGACCAGCCACGTTGCTCCCTACTTAGACTCTAGTGCTGCAACCTTTGCAGAAAGTTCTTGAATTGCTTTAACAAGTACAGGAATCAAACGACCCTGTGTTGCTTCCAACTGGTCAGGGTTATCACGGTAGGTAAGTTGCAAGAAATCTGCAACGTTTTCTTCATCTTCTACTGCCATAAGTTCCTGTGCAATAAAGCCTGCATCAAGGATGTCTACTTTACCGCCATCGCGCATATCCCAAGTGAACTTAACTGGGCGTAGTTTGTTAATGAACTCTAAACCAACTGGAAGGTCAACTACATCCTTCTTATCACGGGCATCTGATAGTGCAGTGATTGATGTAACTTGACAACGAAGCGTTGCAATAGATGAGTTACCAAGAGTAATAGTATTGGATACAGAAGCAGATGAAACAGAAGCAGCAAAACCAATAACTATATTGTTGCTTCCAGTAGTCAGGTTATTAGTTCCTGAATATCCAGCATTTGTTCCAACCATAGTATTGTCAATGCCAGTGGTAATAGCACGACCAGCGCCCGCACCTACTCCAACATTTTCATAACCCGTAGTACAAGAACCTAAAGTAACTGAACCTATTGCTGTATTTAGTGCACCAGTTGCAACATTCAGTGCTGCATATCCAATAGCAGTCGCTTCTTGACCAGTTGTTATTGATGCTAATGCCGCTGCACCAACTGCTGTATTGTAAGAAGCAGTTGTAGCGGCATTCAATGAATCTCTTCCAACTGCTGTATTGTTAGAACCAGTTGTATTTGTATATAGTGCAAGACGACCAACTGCAACATTGCCAGTACCTGTAGTGTTATTATACATAGCAACACGACCAACTGCAACATTGTTTATACCAGCAGTATTTGTAAATAATGCTCCAGCACCCACTGCGGTATTTTCAACGCCCGTTGTATTAGAACCCATTGCTGTCCAACCAAGCGCAGTGTTATAATTACCAGTTGTATTAGTATATAATGTGTAGTAACCAAAACCAGCATTACCAACAGCATTTGTGTTTGAGTTCAATGAATAAACACCTACTGCTGTATTTTCATAGCCTGTTGTATTTGTAATAAGGGCGCTGAAACCAACAGCCGTATTGTTATAACCTGTTGTATTTGCTTGTGACGCAAAGGCCCCGACAGAAGTATTATTAACACCAGTGGTAGTATTTAATAATGCATTTGAACCAATAGCAGTATTATTATTAGCATTTGTTTGATAGTAAAGAGCATATGCGCCTACTCCTGTGTTATTATTTCCAGTAGTATTCGTAAGTAATGCACCATTTCCTACGCCAACATTTGCTGCACCAATTGTATTTAATTTTAAAGCAGCATATCCAATGGCTACATTGTTAGTACCTGTTGTGTTAGATGATAATGCAAGTGTTCCAATAGAATCACTTCCATTGGCATCGCTGTTTACAACGCCTGCTAAGTCTCTACTTCTAGTCATTGGTCATACCTTTCAGGGCAGTCATCCACTGTTCAAAATTGCCAGTGAACTTAAGGGGTCCGATATGGGCACAGGTCAGAGCAGGGTCAAGATAAATCTTGAATCCACCATCTGCCAGTTTCTTGCAGGCAAGCACATCCTCAGAGATGATGTCGCCGTCTTGAATCTTTACTTCAAATACCCAGCGCTTATCTGCGCCGTTGTGTGTGTATGGCTCGCTAACATCCCATAGATGTTTAAACGCAGCCTTGCTCATACGAAGGAAGCCTGTGCCTAGCGCTTCTACCTCAATCAAACCTTTGTCATTCTTGACTAGGTTCTCAGGCTTGCACTTAACCACATAGGATTCTTCAATAGACTTGCGAGGTGCTGTGCCACCGACTACATCTTCTTCGTAGGCGAGCAACTTAAGTAGCCACTCTGGGTTCCACTCCATATCAGAGTCAATCCAGATGATATCATCAAAGTTGTTCTCTACTGCAATAGCCAATAAATCGTTACGAGCACGCTGTACTAGCGCGTCGTAAGACATATAGACTGGTTGGAAGAAGATGTCGTTAGCCAACCCTAAGCGGATTGATTCCGCTAGGGAGTTGGCATACCACACATCAATTCTTCCATCGTAAGATGGTGTAGCAATTAGTACTTTACGCATTTATTTGTCCCTTTAGTTCGTCTACCTGTGCTGCCAAGTCTTGGATAGCCTTGACAAGAATTGGAATGAGTCTACCTTGAGTAGCCTCTAGTTGGTCTGGATTGTCACGGTAAGTCAACTGCAGTCTATCAGCCATATCAATAGCATCTTCGGCAGCCATTAAATCCTGAGCAATGAAACCAGTATCAGGTACATCTACCTTGCCACCGTCACGCATATTCCAGTCGAATGTAACTGGCTTCAATCCTTTGACAAATTCAAGACCCACAGCCAATGGCTGGATGTTCTTCTTGTCACGCTCATCAGATAGGGCGGTAATTGCGGTTACCTGGCATCGTAGGGTTGCAATGCTTGAGTTACCTAGCGTAATTGTGTTGGATACGGTGGCAGATGAAGTAGCGGCGGCGTTACCAATTAAAGTATTGTTGCTACCAGTTGTAAGATTATTGGTTCCAGTATTTCCAGCGCCGTAACCAAGTCCTGTATTGTTTGAACCTGTTGTAACGGAATATAAAGCATTTGCGCCTATGGCTGTATTTGTTGCACCAGTTGTGGTTGAAAATAACGCATAAGCGCCTAAAGCAGTATTACCTGCGCTATTTGTACTTGTAACTAATGCTTGACGACCAATGGCAATATTGTCTCCGCCAGTAACATTTGCATATAAAGCGCCTTCGCCAATACCAATATTGTTCAAACCAATAGTGTTTTTATTTACAGCATTTACACCAATAGCAATATTGCGTTCGCCTGTGGTATTTTCATAAAGTGCAAGACCACCAACTGCAATGTTTGCACTACCAGTTGTTGTTTTATATAATGCATTATGACCAACAGCGGTATTATATGTTGCCACTGTGCTTGATTGTAAAGCACTTGAACCAATAGCCTGATTATTAAGACCAGTTGTATTGGAAATTAAAGCATTAACCCCAATAGCCTGATTATCAGAGCCAGTTGTAGTTCCGTTCATTGCGCCTGAACCAATAGCAATGTTTGAATTTCCAGTAGTCAAAGTTTCTAATGGTGAACCAACAACTCCACCAACATAGGAACCAATAGCAATATTTAGTTGACCAGTTGTATTTGATACTAATGCTCTTTTACCTACAGCAATGTTTCCGTTGCCAGTTGTATTAGCAAGAAGAGCGTTAAATCCAATAGCGGTATTAGCATTACCAGTTGTGTTGGAATATAAAGCGTTTACACCAATAGCAGTATTTTCAACACCTATTGTGTTTGTTTGCATAGCGCTTGCGCCAACGGCAGTATTGTTTCCACCAGTTGTGTTAGATGCAAGTGAATAATACCCAACCGCAGTGTTGGAATTACCAGTAGTATTGCCTACTAAGGTATAGTAACCTACACCAGTATTGTTTCCACCAGCAGTATTTGTATATAGTGAAGCGCGCCCAACGGCAGTGTTATTTACACCACTAATATTAAGACCCATTGCATATACGCCAATTGCAATATTATCAATACCAGTTGTATTTGCCTCAAGAGCGCTAGTGCCTATAGCAACATTGCGTGAGCCAGTAGTATTGGCTTTTAGAGTACTATTTCCAACAGCAGTATTATTAGTGCCAGTAGTGTTAGCATTAAGGGCAGTAGTTCCTAAAGCAGTATTGCTTGAAACAGAACCAGCACCCAAACCAACTTTGACTGTATTAATAAGTTGGTCATTAGTAAATGTGTTCTGTGCATCAGTCATTGCTGAGTTGATTACAGAGAAGGCTGTAAAGGTAATTACTTCAAGTACATCGCTTGCCACAAGAGCAGCAAGAGATGTGATGCTTGTTCCGTTAGTTGCTGTGTAATCTGTACCACGAACTAAAAGTACACCGTTGAGGTATACCTGCTCTTTACCAGCAAGGTAAGAAAGTGTTGCACCGTTTGAGTCAGTTCCAGATACTGAGGTTTCTCCGCCAGTTGCAATAAACTTATAGCGTGAGATGGCAGCAGTAGATGCAATAGACGCCCAGGCAGAACCTGACCAGGCATACATAGCATTGTCTGTTGTATTCCAGTAGATAGCACCAGTAAGAAGGGCGTTGCCATCATTGTCTACAGACGGAGCAGATGACTTAGCACCTAGGTAACGGTCATCAAAGTTGTCGTAAGTTGTAGCAGCAGCGGCGGCGCTTGCTGCAGCAGCAGTGGCAGAACCAGCAACAGCATCTACATACTGCTTAGTAGCAGCACCTAGGTTAACTGATGGGTCAGCATTGAGGACCAACGCTCCAGTCATTGTTGAACCAGACTTTAGAACCATTGCATCGTAAACAGAACCACCAGCAGAAATTGCTGTTGCAATCTCACCAAGGGTATCAAGTGTTGATGGTGCTGAGTTAACTAGGTCTGCGACCTTTGTATCTACGTAAGCCTTGGTTGCTGCATCTGTGTTAGATGTAGGTGTAGCAAGGCTTGTAATCTTTTGGCTGTTTACAGATACTGCAGAAGTTGGCGCAGCCATCTGGTCTAAACGAGATGTGCGGACCTGTGTATCAAAGTCTGAGATAGTTGATGCTGTCTGTGTGCCTGTGTGATTTGCGCGAGCATAAGGGTCAGATACCATTTTTGCTGCAGTAATAGTACCGTTGGCAATATCTCCAGCAACGATAGTTCCATCTACAATATCTGCAGAGGTGATAGTTGCATTAAGGTCCAATTTAGTTTTAGCAATAGCAGCAGTTGCTGAGATGTCACCATTAACAATAGTTGCGTCAGCAATCATTGTGCTAGTTACTGTTCCAGTATCGCCAGTAGTTACGACTGTTCCAGTTACGTTAGGAAGAGTAATTGTACGGTCTGCTGTTGGGTCAGTTACTGTAAGAGTAGTTTCAAATGCATCTGCGGTTGCACCTTCAAAAACAATGCTTGAGTCGTTAAGGGTAAGGCCAGTAACTGTTGGGCTTGTAATTGTTGGTGTATCAATTGTTGGGCTTGTGCCGAATACTAGAGAACCAGAACCTGTCTCATTGGTAATTGCTGAGGCAAGGTTTGCGCTAGATGGTGTGGCAAGGAATGTTGCTACGCCTGTGCCAAGACCTGAGATACCAGTAGATACTGGAAGACCAGTTGCATTGGTCAGTGTAACTGAGGTTGGTGTACCAAGAACTGGAGTAACAAGAGTTGGGCTAGTTGATAGCACATTGTTACCTGAGCCAGTAGATGTTGTTACACCAGTACCGCCGTTGGCTACTGGAAGAGTTCCAGTCACACCTGTTGTTAATGGCAAGCCAGTAGCATTAGTCAGGGTTCCCGATGCTGGTGTTCCAAGTACTGGTGCTGTAAGAGTTGGCGAAGTTAAAGTTTTGTTTGTAAGAGTCTGAGTATCTGTTGTTCCAACCAATGTGCCAGAAACACCATGAACAGCAGAAGATGCTTCGATGTGGTTGTTGGCTTCTTGGTAGTCACGGCCGATAGCCATGTGGCGAACTACTGCTCCAGCTGAGTGAGACTGCCCAGTTGAGCCATCAATGTTACGAGTAATTGTAAGGGTATTGCCAGATGAGTAGACCGTTACGTCTACAATTTCTTCAAGGGCTGTATCTGGGTCAATAACAACTGTATATGTTTCTGAACCACTGAGTGTCTTTCCACCCATAAGAGCTGAACCAGATACAACTGACATTGTTGTTGCTGTAGAGTTCAACGCTGATGTCAGGGTTGTCTGCTGTGAGCGTGAGGAGTATTTTCTAGTTGTCATTAATGGTCCTTATCGGCGGGAGTAGTGAATGCGAGGTGGGAAATTATTCTGTTGAGCATCAATTTCTTCCTTTAGACGCTGCGTATATAGTGCGTACAGTTGTTTCGTTGCACTCTGTGATGCACCATACGGGCGCTTGGAGTCAGTCTCATCCGCCTGTGGACTAACCTGTGCTGCACGTGCTGGGTCGAGATATGCAAGGAGTCGGTAAGAAGCTCCAAGGATTACCACATCTCGAGTTGATTCTGTCAAACCAGTTACGGTTGTGTAAACATCTGAGTTGTTTGTGAAAGGGTGTGGAGTTGTGGCATACATAACCTTGACTGTACGTCCAGCAATTGGGGCTTCGCCCAATGTGATTGTTTGAACTGTATCAACGCCAGTTGTATATCCAAATGCTTCAGGATTAGCTGAAGGGTCAAAGTCATAGCGACGAATTGGAACCCATTCTTTAGATGGACCAATTGATTGCCATGATATGCTGAGGATATTCTTAATGCTCAAGTTTGCAAGTGCATATGTTGATACGGCTGCATTGAATGTAAAGTTGTATGTCTCTACAGCATAGATGCTAGAACCGATTGCTCGGATTGTATCGTTGATTGCTTTCTTGACAACGTACTTTGGGAAGGTTGGTGAGATAGATACCTTTGACTCGGAAGCATGTGTTGCTGCGGTAGTACCTAGATATCCACGTCCATATGGTGAGACAACTGCTGTGTTAGCAACACGGTCATACGAGTCAACCCACATAAGTTCTTCGTCAATCTCGAGGATTCCTTTGCCAACCGAATCAGTTGAACCAAGGTTCAAGATTGTTGGAGAAGCAATAGAAGATGTGGTTGTTGTAACTGCTGATGTGAGATATGTACTTCTGTCCTGCTGGAATGTATATCCAGCCAGGTTGATGAGAACTTCATCGGTCATCTGTGCAAATGTTGTCATTACATGTTCACCCTTCTAAGTGCTTCTGCTGGCCCTAGGCCAACCGTTCCAGCGATTGCATTGCAAGCACCTTGTAGGTCTTTCCATTGGCTGATAGGTAGACCAGCGTATATGTTACATGCGCCAGTAGCGGAAAGACCAGTTGTGCCAGCAAGCTTATTTGCTGCACCTTCGTCATCTAGAAATTTATCCATGGTTGGATATGTTCCGCCATTGGCAAGACGATTTAGTTCTGCAACTAACGTTGTGCCTGCTCTACCTGTTGCCATTGCTTACCCTTTCGGTAATATTAAGTTCGATTTCTTTTCTACTCCGCCAAAGAAGGCGCCGTAGTAATGTTCATCAAATGAGAATCTCTTCATATGTTGGACAGTCGCTGACGTGTCACACCATACTTCGACCCCTGCTTTGCCACATAGGGCAAAGAAATATATATCTTCTCCGATGAAAGTCTTTTCGCTTCCAGCTTCCAAGAACATCGGAGTATCTGGGACTGACTCAATAATCTTATCGACTATGCTGCGGTGCATCAGGACGAATCCCATGCCAGCGGCATCTACTCGAATAAACTTATCCTTTGGCATTGGATGCACTGGCTGGATATTAACTGAGCCATCCTTTTGTTCTGTGAAGTTAAAGATTGTAGGCAGAGGAATCATCAAAGGTTCTTCTGGAGTCTTTGTTGTAAAGTAAACACCAGTAACAATAGGGTGCTTATCTTTGTCTTTCTTGTTCCAAAGCTTCAGGAACTTTTCTGGGCTGATGACTACATCTGAGTCTACCCATAGTAACCAGTCCGACTTGCCCTTTTCATACCAGTGGCGAATCACAAACTCACGCTGTCGGGCAATCTGATTACCACAACTGCGGATAGTAGATTCAAACTTAATTCCTGATTCAAGAAGTACGTTTGCCACGCCATGCATGAACTTTCCATCTACATTTCCATTATCGCACCAGGCGAGTGAAACTGTTTCTTGCTCCATTGTCCCCTACTTTCTTACTTAGCTCTTGTATCTTTTGCTGGGCGTGGTACTACTGGCCCAGGTGTAACCTTAGGTTGCTTTGCAACAATGCCCATCTTTACTAGATTGACTTTGATACGCTTACCCTTTGGGATATTAAGTTTCATTATATTACCACTTAACCTTGTCTGCCCAGTATGCTGCAGACATCTTGCCCTTGGCAATGTTCTTTGCGTGACGAGCCTTGAATGCTTTGTTGCGTGCTGAACCGTCAGGTGAACCGTGAACACCCTGTTGACCAAAGCGAATAGTCTTTACTTTATCGCCTTCTTTAGCCACAACAACATGTGACTTGGTTGGGTGATTTGGTGTAGCCTTTGGCTTATTAAAGCCTGATACGCCTACTCGCTTTAGTCTTGGGTCAATCATTTTTTCTTCGCTTTCCCTGCCTGGCTAAGAGCTATTGCAATAGCCTGCTTCTTGCTCTTAACAATCTTTGCTTTCTTGGGACCCTTTGGGTCTATGCCTGCATGAAGAGTTCCTCGCTTGAACTCGCCCATAACTTTGGCGACTTTCTTATCAGCCTTCTTCATTAGTTGGTACCGTAGTTAGGCCACATGCCAGTCTTCTTTGAGACTTCTGCACGCTTCTTCATTAAATCTTTTAGAGCCTTATCTTGCTTCTGCTGCTCAGTCATTGGCAGTGGAGCAACGCGTGCCTTAAGTGTAGGTGTAGGAAGCGGAGTCCTTGGGCCAATCTTTCTTTCGTTAGATGATGCCATTACTTCTTCTTACCCATCTTCTTCATGACAGCCTTCTTAGCCATAGCTTTCTTAGGACCGTATTCCATCATACGCTCTTTCTTGCCTTCTGACTTTTCGTGCTTTTTCATTGCTGACTTTGATGCGTACTTCTCGCCCTTAACTGACATTATACTGCTCCTATTTCCTTTAGTACTTCGGTTGTCTTCTTGTTGATATCTTTTGCCTTAGGCATTGTCTCTGAGTTATAGGCTTTGCCTAATGCTTCAGAGGCACTGTAAGCTTCCTCAATATGCTTGCGGGTTGTGCCCGCTGGTTGCATACCTTGTTCCCTTGCATTGCGATAAGCCTGGAGTTCACTCGTCCATTTCTTATCAGGAATGTCACGGGTTGTATCTCCAGTATTTAGCTGAAGGCCTTTGGCCTTGCAACCGAAACAATCTTCTCCACATTCATTGTGGTTAATCTCCACTTCCTCTTCATTTGGAAATGGTGTTGGGTTAGTCTCGTCACATAAGACGCATCCCCAAAGTGTTGCTTGGAAGTCGTGCTCTGGGGTAAAGCCCCACTCAAGCACTTTGCTAACATGACTGTGCATAGTGTCCCCTACTCTGCTGTAAAGTTTGCCTCAGTTACTCCGACACCGCCTGCTATGAGAGCAGCCTTTGTTGCTTCTGATACTGAGTATTCGTGCCCACCTTGATAATACTCCTCTGCTCCTGCAAGATATGAATCTTGTGGGTAGCGCACGGTTGAATAAGTTCCAGAGTATTTTACAATACTCACACCTTTATTCATCCGTCTGAAGTAGAATAATCTGTGATTACCTGTCGGTCCTTCAGAGACTGTTGGTGTCTTAAATCTGTAAGTAGCCATAGTTCTCCTTAATGAACTCACTGATGAGACTAGGTTTCCCTAGCCCCACCCGTCAATCAACTAAGATGCGATTGATGAACCTGATTCGATTCGGTATAGAGCTTCTTCACGGTAGCGTGCAAAGCCGAGTACGCCGTACCAACCCATTGGGCGGTGACGCATCAACTTGTCAACGACTGGTCCGATGACGACATGTGGCTCTTCAGCAACAGCTTCAGCAAGTGCCTGTGCTCCCGCTACGATTGTGCGGTAAACGCGTGCAGATGATGCACCGTCAGTTGCGTTGTAGAGACGTGGAGATTCTACGAAGAATGCGCCTTCGTAGTTTCCGATTTCTCCAGCCCAGATGCGGTCCTGTGTAGCACCGTACTGGTTAGGAAGTAGCCATCCAGCTGAACCTGTTTCAGCGCGGAGGTCATGTGAAACTTCTGGGTGTACACCAGCCCAGTAGAGTGAGCCCTTGCGAGCAACTGCGTTGCCTGCGCGGAGCTTAGCTACAGCCTTGCGGATGTTAGCTGATGAAAGTGTAGCAGCTGCAGTAACTGTAGCTGTTGATGTAGCAGTTGAACCTGAGTAGATTACGTTTGAACCACCACGAAGTGTTGCCATTGCAACCTTATCGATTGAGTCAGCAAGGTTGAATGCGATGATGTTAGCGATAGCTGGGTCAACATCTGCAAGTGAGAAGAGCTCAAGTGCACGTGTTACGAGAACTGAGTTACCGTACTCTGCAAGAGTAATGGTGACAGATGTTGGTGTAGACAATGCTACTGCATCTGGGTCAGCATCTTCTGTAAGTGTTGATGTTGCTGCTGTTAGGTCTTGGTAGCGCTGAAGCACTACTGTTGAACCTGGGATTGACTGGTTAGCTGGGCGCTTGTCGGCTACTGAACGAATGAGTGGTTCTGCACGAAGTGCGAACTCCAAGAGACGGTCATAAGCCTTCTGTACCAAACCAGCTGCACCAACTGTACCGCCCAGTGAGGACGAGCCTGTTGTTGTATATGCGTTTGCCATTTAGGTTATTTTCCTTTGATTAGAAACTATGATTTTTGTTGTGAGAAGATTAGATTAATGAGCTCTTCCGAGTTTTGCGCTTGGTCGATTCTCATGCTCATGTCTTCTGCTCTGTCAGGTGTTAATGCACCCTGTGTGACAATGTCTTGCTGGCGTAATGCAGCTTTATTAATGTCACTTGATTCAGGCGCTTCCTGGCTTTGCTGAATCCCGAACAAGTCTCCGTTATCTTCAAGCCAGTTATTCACTGACTCTTCGTTAACTTCGTCTAGGTCCTTTAGGATTAGTCGTACTGCCTTAGGATTGACACCCTTCTTTTCTAAGACTTCCTTGACGGTGCGCTCACGCTGTCCCTTGGATAGTGTCTCAAGTTGTTCTGTGAGTTCCTTAATACGTTTCTCATCGGCACGCTTAGCCTTCCGCAACTGCTTTAGCAGATTGCTTCCGTCGCCTACCTGTGTTTCTGTATCGAGGTCATCGTCTTCTTCGTCCCAGTAGTTGTTGCTCATAGCAACCACCCTTCTCTCTTGTTTGTAGTTCGCAGGCCACAACACATACTCGGGGAAGTATGCTGGCTCCTACTCTCGGTCTATTACACTGCACGGGGCCGATGGGTCCGTGTCAGGAATCTAGAATTGTCCTGCGTTTGTTGGCTTGTTTAGATAGCCAGTAGAAAATGCTCCCTTGGCTGCTCCTGATGAGCCGCTGAATGCAGCGATTTCTGTTTCGCTTAGCTTCTTGCGGGTGCGCTGCGCTGAGGCAAGTTGATTGAATACATCTTGCTCCGCAGTAGACTGGTCATACTGACCAACCTGTCCGTAAATCTGGCTAAGCTTCTCAGCTGTTGGAAGGTAGTCAGCAATAGTTGCGTAACCCTTCTGTGCCATAGCTTGGTCAATACCTTGTGCAGCAAGCTGTTCAGATACTGCAACATCGGAACGCAGTCCTTGCTTAGCAGCAGCAACTCCAACTTCAGCTGCAGCAACTTGGCGTTGAATCTTTGTAATCTGCTGATTAGGGTCAAGCATATAAGCAACAGCATCCTTTGGACCAATGCCATAGTATGACTGAAGCTGACTTAGCACCGCAGGGTCAGCGTTCTGTACACGTTGTGTCGCAATTGAAACTCTATCAGAGAGTTCCTTTGCTGATACATCGTTAGCAATAAACTGCTGAACATAATCATCAGTTGAAAATTGTGTGAGGCCATAGCTTCGCAGAACCTGACGGTATCCGTCTTCGAGGTTGAGATACTCAGCTGGCTGTAGGACTTGAAGTCCCGCCTTGATGCGAGCATCGTTAGCTTTAAAGCGCATCTTATACTCATCGGTAGCTTGTAGACCAAGAGTAATAGTTGCTTCAGTTGCACCGTCTACCGCAAGTTCTTTAATCTTTGAAGCTAGAGAACCAAGGCCGTAAGCAGCAAATCGTGCAGTAACTACATCAATAGCAGACTGACGTGCTTGTTGTTTAGCAAGCGCATCAGCTGAAGCCTTCTGTTGGGCAGCAATTGTTGCAGCATTATTTGATGCAGTTAGTGCAGCTCTTGCTGCTGCAGCATCTTGTTCTGCTCGTACTCTTGCTGCATTTGCAGCTGCAAGTTCTTCTGCTGTCTTTGCTTTTGCTGCATCTGCTTCTGCCTTTACTCTTGCAGCTTCTGCTGCAGCGGCGGCTGCTTGCGCATCCCCTGCTGCTGCATATGCATTTCCTGCAGCCATGCTTCCAGAAACATATGGTTCTTGATAGTCTGGAGTATTACCAGAAAGTGGATTGTAAGGTGCAGGTACTGGGCTCATGTTGAGCAAGGCACGCTCTGTGTTGTTTAAGGTACCACCTGATGTAAGTTTTCTAAGTGCATCAGAAGCTGCGTTTACCGAAGATGCCTCTTGTGCTGCGCGAGCAGCTGCTGCTGCTTTTGCTTGGGCAACAAGCTTAGCATCTGATGGGTCAATGTCTGGAATTGCCATTACGCTAGTCCCCAATCTCTAAGAACTTTGAGCGATAGCGTGTCCATTGTATCGCGTGCATTGTTTGTGTATTCCCATTCTTTGGAACTACGAAGTTCCTTTTCGAACTGCCAGATTGGCTTGACGTACGGCTTGCCATCTGGGCCAACATTCTGCAAAGCTTTGCGTAAGAATGGGTTGTTATAATCCACGGAGTCTGCATCAACCTCAAGGATATTTGCAATCGATGTACGATATGCTGATGCTAGAGAATCAAGGGAAGTACCCTTCATAATCTGGTCAGCGTATGCTGGGTATGCAGATGCGGCATCCGTTTTTACTTTGTCCTTCAAGTCATCAATTGTTGTATTGCCACTAAAGATATCAACTGACCACTTATCATATTGAGATGGGCTATATGTCATTCCAAATGAATTAGCAAAAGTCTTAAGAGCATCTGCTGTTCCCAGAGCATCTCCACCTAGCGGAGTAGTTCCCTTGCCAGCCAATGCTTTAATATCAAGTTGGTTGTCATCCCATCCACCGAGGTATGCTGCCTCTAGTGTTGCATCATCGATGTTCTTAATGCCAGCTGTAGTCAAGCGCTTGCGCTGTTGAAGCTTGTACTTCTCTAGATTATTGGCATAGATGCCAGGCTGTGATTCTTTCTGCAGCGTTCTATCACTAGATGTTACAGAGATATTCTTGTAATAGTTTGTTTGATAGTACTTTAACTTTGCTTCAGCTTCGTCCTTATTAGGACCATAGAGCAAGTCATATACTTCTTGTAGTTCAGGATACGCTTTGATGAGCGCAGCTGATAAACCGAATGTTGTATCGGCCATTATCCCTTACCCCACTTTGCTAGTGTATCCGCAAAATCAATACTGTTTGCTTGCTGGATATCTGTTTGAACAGCGGCTCCGCCTGTTTCAATCTTCTTGTTAACTGCGGCCTCAAGGCGTGTCTGACTAAACTGTGGCGTATACTCAGAAGTCTTGCCAGTAGTCTTCTGTACTTGACCAGCATTAATCATCTTCTCTGCAAGCGCACGGGTCTCAGCTAGTTCATTAGCATTTGGGTCACGCTTGAGTTTTGCTTGATAGATAGCACGAATGCTTGCATCAATAACCAATGGGTCTTGCTTGAGAACTGTCTTGCTTGGACCAGTTGATGTTGTATCTAGGCCAGGAATTATATCTGCAGAGATACCCTTGTACAGGTCCTGAAATGTCTTTGATGTATTGTAGATGTCGCCGTAGTCTACCGTCAAAACAGTCTTCAAATCTGTCTGAGTTTTAACTGACTTGCCAAGTTTCTTCATTAGTTTAGCAAGGACTGTCTTCTCTGAATTGGTAAGTCTGTCATATATTTCAGTTCCAGCACCAGGAAGGATACCTTGTGTGATTACATCTGTACCAGATACATTACGCTTTTCAAGGCCTGCTTTGATTTCATCAATCATCTGCTGATATGTCTTATCAGTTCCAGCGCCAGGCTTAAGGACTGTGTTTGTTCCTAGGGGAACTGATGGTACAGACGCAGTCTTACCTTTCGGACCTACTCTGTCAGTCATTATTCTCCCTCGTAAACATAATCAAACTTGTCTTTAGCGAAGTATCTATCATAGAACTTTGCAAAGTTAGTGTCTTGTAATTTGAATTGTGCAACCTTCGAACGCACCTGGTCCTGTAACCATGCTGCACGCTTTGAGTCAATCGTAGTTCCCATGGCATCAAGCTGTGCCTTGACTTCGTAACGGTAGTTAAGATAGTCAGTAATGACATGCCAGCGTGGATTCTTTGACAAATCCTTCCACATGTTATCATCGTTAACAGCAATAGTAAGAGCGCGGACTGTAGCTGCCTGACGGCTAGCTGCGCCACCAAATGACTGTGCCTGGTATTCGTTGTACCACATCTGATTAGCAGTCTTCTGGGCAGCAACATATTTGTCTTGCCACTGTGAGATGAGAGCTGAACCGTACTTATCAAGCGGGTTAATACCAGCCTTCTTAAGTGATTCAGTTACCACTGTCTCTACGGCAAAGAAGTCATTCCATCCCTTGGATACAATAGATGAACGGCTAGACTGGAAAGCATCTGCCACATCCTTGTACTTCTTATTAGTTCCAGGAATAGTTTTTGTCTGCAAGTAAGCCTGTGCTGCACTAGAGAATGCATAGTTATCATCGTTGAATACTGCACCAAGTACAGAGATATTCTTTTCGCCAACTGATGCTGCAATCTGCTGGACAACGTTTTCATTCTTACGAAGAAGTTCGGTTGCCGTAGCATCGCTTCGGACACCTGATGTGTTATCTGTCAGTCTATCTGCAAGCAAGAAGTACTCAGGGAAATCTTCTATAAACTTCTCTTCGCCTTGGTCTCCAAACTTATCGTTATACTTGTTAAGTGTATCTGCATAAGCTGAGATTGCTGTAGTATATCGTGGCTGTAGTGGCAAGAACATCGAAGAAGCAAAACGTAGAATCGCTAGTTGTAGTGACATTCTTTGAGCACGTGGAGTAATGTTCTTTGCAAAGTATGCATCGCTAGGTTGGATGCCGTATTCTTTGGTATACTCTACACGTAACTGCTTATTAAACATATCTACATCTTTGTTGAACTGGTTTGGACCGCTCATCTTAAATGATGCAGCGAATAACTGGCCAGCTCTACGAGCAGTATTAAACGTAATGGCGTTTGTGCTGTTAGCCTGTACTCCAAATGGGAGCAACATCTGAGTCACTGAGTTCTCAATGTTTGTCTTCTTGGCAAACTCATTGAACGCAGCTGAGCCAATAGGTCCTAAAGATACGATGTTTCCGCCAGTTGGGTTGTCTGGATTGAACCAGTCAAGTGGTAGACGGGCATCAAGACCAAGCATTGGCAGACCAACACTGATAGTCTTATTGCCAAACGCGTCTTCTTCTACGCTAGATACCTGCTCTGGTAGCGCTGCTACCTTGAGCTTCTTCATGATGAACTCTGGGTTCTCCATGGTAATACGTCCGTATGCGCGGAACTGCTCAATGACAGCAGGGAAGAATGCCATTAGGTAGTTAATAATACCGTTGTAGTTCATATCACGATGGAAAGAGTTAATCTTTTCACGGTATTCTTTGAGCGCATATGCACGTGCATTGCTTTCAAAACGAGCCTTATCGGCCTGTGTTAACGTACGCTTGCTAGCGTTTGCCAACCATATCTGAGCCTGAAGTTCTTGTTCGTACTTAGCTGCGAAGTATGGGTTATTAGCAAGGAATGATGTTGGCTTTGTAGCAAGCCATGTAACACCGTTCTTCGTCATGCTACGGAAGTTTTTAGCGTACTCGCTGGTAGCCAATCCATCTTTAATCGCATCAGTAAATACTGGTGGACGAGTCTGGATATCTGGATAAAGCTTTTTTAGCTCTAGGATTGTAAGCTTATCTTCCAAGATTAACTTGGCAACCTGAGGGTTGGTAACATACATATCGACATATGCCTTGACTCTGTCATACACTTCAGGTGCATGACGCAATGAGTCAGTAAATCGGTCTATGTAATTAAAGTTTTCTTTCTTGCGGAGCCATGCGACTCCTTCTTTCTTTGACTTGCCAGCGAGAATCTCTCGAGCTAGACCATCAAAGCGAATCTCATTATTGAGGATTGACTCCCACTCTTGCAAGTGGAGTTGTTCTTCCTGTGGTAGAACTGAGCGACTGTTACCACGAAGACGCTTCTCGTTTGCAATTGCAAGTTCTTTTGTGCTAGCAAGAGCACGGCGAAGGTCAGAGTTCATGCTGACTTTCTGACGGAAGATATATCCAAAGCGTCCTTCTAGAGCGCCCTCGAATTCAACACCATCAACTTTAATCTTCTTGCTACCAACACGTGGCTCTTTGATGTCTGCAACCAAGTTAGCTTCTGTAGCACGGAGCTTTGCAAGTTCCTGTGAGATAGCTTTTCTTGCTTCGACAGCATCTAGTACGTTATCTGGAATCTTCTTAGGTGGATTAGCAGGGTCATATTTAGCACGCTTAAGCTGCTTATCTAATGATTCAAGTACCATTTCTCGGTCTTTAATACCCTGTGTAATAACTTTCATATTCTTACTAGGGTTAACCATGGCGCCAGCTAACTTGCGCACTCTGGCGACTGAAGGTTCAGCCTTATTCAATGACATAACTGTGTCATGACCTAGGTTCTTAAGCATATCGAATAGTACTAAATCTCCCCATCCACGGATGTAAGAGTCGCGTACAACGTTAATTGGGAAACCAGTACGAAGAAGCGTACCTGTACGCCACATAGAGTTAACTTCATCAGCAAGCCAGCTTACGCCGTCCTTAGCCATGTCAACGCCATCGATAACCTTTCGGGCTACTGGAACCTTTGAGACTGAGCCTAAGCGTTCTTTATATTCCTTGAATGCTGTATCTACAAACTTCCAGTCAGGTAGGAATCCACCGTTAGCAAGCTGTGTGATAAGTTGAGGGTCACCAATTACTGGACCAGCTGGATTCTGAGGGTCATTCATGTAACCCTTTTTAGTTTCCTTAGATATTGCAGCTTCGTTCTTAATAAGTCTATGGTTGTTATTGTACTTCTGAATGATTTCTTCTACGATTACGCCAGGAAGTTCATACTTCTTACCAATAAGGCGCATGCCTTCTGCAGCATATGACTCAATAACATTGAGTTTGTCAACTTCTAGTACAGCACGTGAGTATTCATTTGCAACCTTGAGGTTTAACTCAGGGATTGTAGCTCCATACTTCTCAGCCTGGCGTAAACTAGACTGAAGTCGTGTAGTTGCTACGATTGGGTCATTAAAGTTAATTAGTTGCTTAGGGGCATCATCTGTAATTCGGTCAATAAAGCGAATTGGTACAGATAGTGGGCTCTTCTGGTAGAATGTATTGTAGATTTTACCTACACCAGTCTCAAGAGCTGCAGTTCCTCGCTGTGCCAGTTTGCGTTCTGTAGCAACTTTAGCAAAGTCGTTGCGAATCTTCTCGACATAAGCCCAACGTGACACAGTACGGTCTTTAAGTTGGCTGTCTACTTCAAGTGCCTGGTCTAACCAACGAACTTCTTTGCGGAGTGAATCAATTTCTGCTTCAACTAACTTCTTGTTGTCAGTAAACTTTTTAGATGCTAGTAAAGTTTTACCATCAAACTTAAATGATGCAATTCCATCCTTTTCAAAGTATGTCATTGTATCTTCAAGGCGTGAAAGTTCTGCAAATTTAGCAGTGCTTTTTTCTGCTAGCTCATTTAGTGCTGCTGGGTCGCCATATCCTACGCGGTATAAAAGACCGAGGTCTTCTTTTGTGGCTCCAGCAAACAAATGTACTGATGCTTGACCAATTTCGCTGTCAAATTCTGGGCGACGGGCTGCAGTTACTGGGTCAGTATTCTGCAAAAAGTCAAATACTGGGGTCATTGGTGTTTGTTCACCAGCAACGGTACGCTTGACCATGTCAATAGCTTGTGCCTGGCGCTCAGCTACACGTGTGATTTCACCTTCACCTGCAAACACTTTAGAAAAACCATGAATTGGTTCAGTGATTGGCTTAGTTAATAGTTTTGTGCGAGCAATGCCAGCAGTTTTAAATGCTGCCATATCTGGTCCGACACCAACTTCAAGAGCAAAGTTAGAAAGTCCCGAAACGATTGCACCGATACCCTTGGTATTATCGCCAAGAGTTTCCCATCCAGTAATGTGACCAGCAAGGTGGACTACATCGTTTCCAAAATTATATTTTTCTTGTCCCTGTTTTGTACTTGCATACTTAGCTGACTTGTTTAAGTCCTTGCTAATTTGCTTTCCAACGTCAGATGCAAGAGCTTTGCGCTCCGCTCCACCAAGTGCTGCTGCGCCTAGAGATGCTCCTGGCAATACACCAAGAGGTCCAGCTATTGCAAATCCAGCAACACCACCAGCCACTGCACCAAGTGCAATATTAAGACCAGCTAAAAAACCAAGACCAGCATTCTTATCGGCAACATCACGAACAAATGCATAGTTTGAACGTACTTCTTTTGCTCCTGCTTGAAGCAACTTGCTTGCTCCACCATTTGTGTGGTTGTCAATCGTGCGAACTGTAAGTCCTGCACCAACACCAGCTACAGCCCCTACTGGTCCACCGACCATGAAACCCAAAGTTCCAGCAAGAATTTCTGGATTAGCTCCAGCAACATTTACAACAGTACTACGAACATCTTCGACTGTATTGTTCCAACCTCCAGGGTTGGCGGGAAGGTTGCTAGTCATGTCAAGATTAGCACCAAACTTCAACCCCTTCTGTAGAGAGGTATCATTTGGCGAGACATTTGGAAGTGCTCCAAAGATTTTGTTGGCTCTCGCCATTGAGTCCCATAATGTCACAGAATGGACCTCAAATACGCAGCGTATTCTTTAGTGGTATCACTTACGCCAGGTTGGTTTGCCCAGAATTCAATGGTCGGAAAATAATCACGAATCATTGCTTCTTCAGGGTCTGAAGCTTTTGCTTGAACTGGAAGATTTAAATCATTTGGGTTATTAGGCTGACCATATGGTGTTAAGCCAGCAAGTACGTTTTCTTCAGGGTTTGCTGTTTTATCCGTAATAGGAGTTACAGGAAGTGGTGTAACTGTGCTCGTAGCTCCAGGCGTAGATGCTGTTGACTTAACAGCTTTGTCACCTTCGCTGATTTGTGCATTGATTTGCTTGTTCTGCCCATAAGCAAAACCTTTATACTGACCAGATTGTCCAGCTCCGCCAGTACCTGAAACATTGGCAGGATTGTTCTGTGGTGCTGTTGGACGCATTCCTCCGCGGTTCTCAGCCATAGTTCCTCCTACTTAGTAAATTGTATTTTAGTAATGATTGGGCCACTTGTATAAATGTCCCACTCTGTTGCAATCTCGATTGCTTTGCGAATTAGCCTTTCAGCTTGAGCAGCATTTTGTACATCATCGATACCAAGTGCAGCCATAGCCCCAAGAGCAATCGTGCTACCAGAGCCAGCGTAATAGATACCACGTATATCGCGGTCCCAAGAGTAATCCTCAAAGATAGGATAAACAGTTCCACGAATGCTGACAAGAAATTGCGAATCATGTGAAGCGGCGTCCCCGTCCTCTTTCATATCATACCCTGCATCAATGAATGCTTGACGCATTGATGGTATAAATTTTTGTGTCATAAAGACATCTAGGTTTTCGTTTGCTGTAGGCTTAGGAGCTTTCCATCCAAACTGTAGTATGTTTGAACCTCTGCCTGCGCCAGAGCCAGCAATAAGAGCTCCATTGTTTTCAACAATTTTATGTGTGGCCATGTTCATTGGACGGCCATCTTCGTCAGAGCTACGAGAATCGCAACCCATTACAACCCAGCCATCGCCTTGGATAGCAGCTAATGTTGTCATTGTCCCCTACCTAACTATCGACGACGAATAGTACGTACGCTTGCTGTTGGTGTTCCTCCGCCAGAAATACCAGATAGCAAACTCATGACATCAGGTGGTGCTTGTTCTGGTGCCATAGGGGAAGCGCCTCCTGCTGGAACGCCTTCAGGAGCAGGGGACGGTTGCTCAACCGATTGTGGTGCCCCAGCAGGAGGAACTGGTTGCTGCTGTGGGGCGAAGATGTCTGCGACGACTTCCTCTATTGCCTGTCCCTTTTGGCGTGCCTTGATTACAGCAGCAATCTGACGCACTACTTCAGAAGCGTCCTGGCCTTGCATTGCCATCTGTGGTATCGCTTGAGAGAGTGCAGTAATGGAACCAAGAAGTGAATCTCTCATCTTCTCGATTTCAATCTTTTCTAGTTCTTGGGTTACGTTAACCGTGAATGGAAGTTCACGCATTGCCATATCCTTAGAAATAAGCCCTCCGCCAAGAGCCTGAAGCATAAAGATAAGTCCTTGTGCAGGGTTTAATCCTGCCAACATTCCGTAACGCACATCAGCAGAATAGTCCTGCTTGATATCCTTAGAAGGCTTATAGACAACTTCGTATGGTGAACCTGAGTCCACACCGCGAATTGTCTTTTCTTCTGGGTAAATCATTTCGTCAACTTCAAAGCAGAGCTTAATTACATCACGAAGTGACGCAGCAAAGATAGCTTGAGCTGACTTGACCTGTGTATCAAATGCTCCCATTAGAGCTTGTACACCTTGGCCTGTAACGATAGATGCATTTACGTTACCTGTACGAGATTCAGGATAACGAGCACCAACGCGAAGTTCTTGGTTGAGCAATGTCTGCTCAGTGAATGCGCCTTGTGGTAGGTTAAGGTCTACACGGCGTACGCCAGCTGGGTTCGCTGTACGAATGACAGCGTCTCCACCGAGCTGAAGTTCTTGTACATCTTGTGGAAGTACGATTGGAGCTTGTACAGATTTCTCTGCAGCTTCCATAGCAAGCAACGCGAAGCGGTTGCGAAGAAGTTGAATACCGAGTACATCGTCAAACTGACCACGAAGTTCACCATCGATAGATGGTTTACGTGCAACAACAACCATCATCTTGCCGAGTGGATTCATAGCTCTAGATAGAACTAGGTCATTCTTTGACGGAATGTAAATGACAGACTGGTCTTTATCGTAGTAACGAATCAGTTCAATCTGCGCATTTAAGTCCTGCTTGTAACCTTGAGGTCCAAGCAGTTGGCTATCGTACTCTGGGAACTGTGTGCACAATTCTCCAAGAGTCATCATGTAGCGCTTAGCAAATGCAACACAACGTCCATAGCGGTCGAACTCTGGGTAAGCACCCACTGGGTTTTCTATGCGGATACGCGGTAGCTTTGCTTCCTCATCCAGTTCAATCATGAACGGAAGGAAACCATATGTCAAGTACCAGTCAGCACCTGAGTACATTTGTACTGACAGGTCTGAGTGCTGGAAATAGTTAGATGCAATACGAGTGCGCTTGTCAGCAAACTGGCGTGCTCTATCAGATGTCTGGTTGGCAGCTGAGCAGTTTACTGCTGGAAGCGGTGCCATAACTTCAGACAAGTCGCGGGCGACAATGTCAATGAAGTTTGCAACTACGTTAGCATCGACTCCTGATGGAAAGAAGTCAGGATATACTTCTGCAATTTTACCTTTACGGACAGCAAGAACATCAAGGTTACGTGCATCGCGTTCGTGGTTACGGTAGCGCAGCGATTGAACGCGAGCTGCAACCTGTTCCATTGATAATGCCATTAATTACGTCCTTGCTTTCTAATGCGTTCCATCTCACGTGCTCGGTCTTTTACCATGCGACGTGCCACTTCTTGTGGGTCTGGCTGCGCTGCTTTAAGTGCTTTGCGTGCATCGGCTATAGATTGTTTTGCCGATGGAGATAGTTCTCTGTATGTAGGATTAACGTTGCGTCCGCCAGCTCCGCCAATGCCGCCGACACCACGGGCGCTTGAGCCACCCATGTCCTTTGACATTGCCATAGTAATCCTATCCGTAGTTTTGAACCCATTGCTCTGCAAAGGCTTCGTCTAAATTGATTGAACCGCGAGACGACATCTGATGACGCGTAGCCCATCGGTTTGATTGGTACTGGCCAACTCTTGATGTGTTCTGCATTAACTCGCGTACACGAATGATTGCAAACCACAGAGCCATTACAGTATCTGTAGGGTTCTTTGTGTCAGGCTTCCAAGTAATCAGTTGCTGTACAAGGGTCTTGATTCCCTCAGAGCCTTCGTTACTTGGTATCTCCATGATGTTGTTATCTTGGAAACGGCCGTCACGTGTATTACCAAACAGCATAGCCATAGATGCTACACCGAAAGAGGTGTCCCACTTATTCTTGCCAGTAAAGTGTGAGTTTAACTGGCAGCCATATGAGGCTAAAAAGTTTCTTAAGTTCTCATCCAGGGCGTAAGCCTTCTGGTGAGCGTTGATTTCAATACGCAGTTCCTGAGGACGGTACTTCTCAACCCAGTCCTCAATCAAATGCTGAATTTTGTCAGGTGATGGCTCAGTCATATTGACGCAGTCAAGAATATAAATTTTGCCGTCAGCCTTGTTGTATGTAACTACAACTGCACCTGTTGCTCCCTGCATAGCAGGGTCAAGTCCCATGATTGTATAACTACCATCGACAGCTTTAGGATGTCCAGGTGCGCCAGGCTTTAACGGTCCACGTTTACGCATTCCGTTGACGCTTCCTGCAACGCAGGTTGGTGAGAAGATTGAATCTTCTGTGACGTCTTCTTGCTGGTAGACCATAGCCCATACTGACGGAGAGACCTGAGAGCGACGCTTAGAGAGCGAGGGTCCATCCCACTTGGGGTAGTTCCCATTGGGTAGTGGGTCATCTTTTGCATTTTCCTGTTGGTCAGATTCAGGCCAAAGTGTTTTCCACTTCTCTGGCTTTTCGTCAAATTCTAAAACTGCTGGCATAGCGCAATATGTGAAAGGCGCTACTCCACCAGACCACTGACCTGGGTCGCGGAGCATCTTGTAGAGGTCCACGGGCGCGACACGGGTTCCTACGATAATTAGTTTTCCGTGCCGCCCCAGGCGTGTGATAACTTCCTTTTGGAGCCACTCGAGTTGTTTTTCCCACTCATGGGCGTTAGCTCCCATCACGGCGTCATCAACGATAATTAAGTCAGCGCGAGCACCGTAAATCTGAGAACCCATACCAAGGGCTTGAACGGTAGGGTCTTTCTCGCCTGAGTCACGTCCCGTACCTAGGTAAATCATATCAGCAGACCATTGTGTTGCATCGGCCTTGTATCCGCCGTTAGGACCGAAGGCCGTCTGCAACTTAATATATGCTGGGTGTGAAAGTCTTGTCTTAATCGCCCCAAGGAACTTGCGGGCCATACCTTGCGTCTTAGAGACGATGATGACTCGCATGTTGGGGTTGGTCACGATTTTGTAGGTGACATAGTTTGTGGTGATGGTAGTCGACTTGGCGTGCTCAGGTGGCACGTTAATCAAGACTCTGTCAGGTTCGCCTGGCTCGTAGGTCATACCAGCTGGCATCCAGCGTGGCTCTAGGCCTTCCATCATGTCCAGCCAGTTGAGCTGGTGGGGGAAGAGCTTTGAATCTAGGAACTGCTCACAGAAGGAGACGAAGTCGATATCTTTGAGTTCAGCTAAGTCAGTCTTGACGCCTTTGCCTTCCAGGCGGGCCTTGTCGGCTCGCTCCTTGAAGTCGGCATCTGAGGCGCACCATTGACGGAAAGTCACGTCATTGCGGCCCACGGTACCCATAGCGGTAATTACGGTAGCACCCTGTGCTAGCGCCATCAGGACGCGCTCTTGGGCCTCGCTCTTAGGGATGTCTTGTTTCCCTGGCTTTCTACCCATCAGTTGTCCCATCTATTATCGCTGTTATAACGGTACCCGTCTAGCGATATAACTCTCCCATTATATATAATAATATATATAATATATAGGAGTCGCGGAGTCTTAAACGGAGCGACTCCGTATGTAATTCATTACATATTAGATAACCTGTTCAAACAGATAAAACGAACACATCTGACTAAAATATTTTTAAAAGGCCTGCTCAGGCCTATATATTGCCCCCTAAATATAATATAACAGAAAATTATTATGGGATACTATATACGCCCCTCGGGC
>Ga0213920_1000329_pt1 | contig 40680 bp, 38 predicted proteins | sample McNCre1117MG_FD_161054 | JGI IMG/M metagenome (GOLD analysis project Ga0213920, IMG submission 161054) | Freshwater microbial communities from McNutts Creek, Athens, Georgia, United States - 11-17 MG | ecosystem: Environmental > Aquatic > Freshwater > Creek | place: USA: Georgia | collected...
GATTGTTCAGAGCGATAAAACCGCACTCCTAGAAGTCGACCATCCAGATGCTGCTGATGCCCGACATGACCTGGCTATTTTTGCCGAATTAGAGCGTGCCCCTGAGCACATTCACACCTATCGAATCACCCGCCTAGGCCTCTGGAACGCGCGCGCTGCCGGGCATGATTCAGAGTTCGTGATCGGCATTCTCGACAAGTATGCAAAGTTTCCGATTCCATCAACAGTTCGCCAAGACATAACCGAGACCATGTCACGGTATGGACGACTCTCCATCCGACGTGGTGAAGATGAACAACTAGAGCTTTTCTCCTCAGACCGCGCAGTGCTCTTAGAAGCTAGCCGCAACAAGAAAATCTCAGCTTTGCTGGACGGGCCGGTTGGCAATGAAGCATTCAAGATTCAAGACGGGGCACGCGGCCAGGTAAAGCAGGAGCTTTTGAAGCTGGGTTGGCCCGCTGAAGACTTCGCCGGGTACACCGAGGGCACACCGCATGAGATCGACCTTTCTTCGGCCGATGATTGGAAGATTCGCGACTATCAGTCCAAAGCGGTGGAGAAGTTCTGGGCCGGCGGCTCGGGGGTTGTGGTTTTACCTTGTGGCGCGGGCAAGACAATTGTCGGTGCTGCCGCGATGGCTACCGCAAAAACCAACACTCTTATTCTGGTTACCAACACGGTCTCCGCCCGCCAATGGAAAAACGAACTCTTGCGTCGTACCAGCCTCACCGAAGATGAAATTGGCGAGTATTCGGGTTCGGTGAAGGAAGTGAAGCCGGTCACCATCGCTACCTATCAAATCCTCACCACCAAGCGTAAAAATGAATACGCTCACTTGGCCCTGTTGAACGCAAACGATTGGGGGCTAATCGTTTACGACGAAGTGCACTTGCTACCCGCGCCCATTTTCAAGATGAGTGCTGACCTCCAGGCAAGACGCCGCCTCGGGCTGACTGCAACTTTGGTTCGCGAAGATGGCAAGGAAGGCGATGTATTTTCGCTGATCGGACCAAAGCGATTCGACGCCCCTTGGAAAGAAATTGAGGCCCAGGGTTACATTGCCCCGGCTGCCTGTTTTGAAGTGCGAATTGACATGGATGAAGAAGAGCGCTTTGCGTACGCAATTTCAAACCAGGACGAAAAATACCGCCTGGCCGCGACCTCTTCGGTAAAGATTCCTGTCATTCAAAAGCTGATGAAGAAACATGCAGGCGAACCAACCCTGATTATCGGTCAATATCTGGATCAGATCCATGCGATCTCTGGGGCGCTAAATGTCCCCGAAATCACTGGTGAAACTCCAGTCGATGAGCGCGAACGCCTATTCGAACAGTTCCGCACCGGGGAGATCACCACCCTGGTGGTATCCAAGGTTGCAAACTTTTCGGTTGACCTGCCTGAGGCCTCCGTTGCCTTACAGATCTCGGGCTCCTATGGCAGCCGCCAAGAGGAAGCTCAAAGATTGGGTCGCTTGCTTCGACCTAAGGCTGACGGGCGCGCGGCGAATTTCTACACCCTGATTGCTCGAGACACCGTTGACCAGGATTTTGCGCAAAATCGTCAACGTTTCTTGGCCGAGCAGGGTTACAGCTACGAAATTATTGACGCTCACGACCTAATTTAGGTCCACTCATTTGGCGCCAAGGCCAGAGCGATGTGGCACTCAAACCAGAGCTACGCCACCCAGAATTCATTCAGGCTATTCACAGGGTTCAATGCCAAACTGTCGCTATGGAAAATGTGAAAGTACTGATCGTCGATGACGAGCCGAACATCCGTGACCTGCTCTCAACCAGCCTTCGCTTTGCTGGCTTTAGCGTGCATGCAGTTGGCAATGGCGCCGATGCGGTTTTAGCTGCCGAGAAGGGCGAACCGGACATCATTTTGCTGGATGTCATGCTGCCAGACATGAATGGCTTCAGCGTCACCAAGAAACTTCGAACCATGGGAATTAACGCTCCGGTGTTGTTCCTCACCGCGCGCGATGAAACCGCCGATAAAGTAACCGGTCTAACAGTCGGCGGCGATGACTACATGACCAAGCCATTCAGCCTCGATGAAATCGTCGCTCGAATCAACGCAATTCTTCGTCGCACCAAGCAACATGAAACCGAAGACTCCATCCTTGAGGTTGGTGAAATTAAGATCAACCAAGACGCCCACGAGGTCTTTGCCAACGGCCAGCCAGTTGACCTCAGCCCAACCGAATACAAACTTCTTCGTTTTCTAATGTCTAACCCAAACCGGGTGCTTACCAAGGCGCAGATTCTTGACCATGTCTGGGAGTATGACTTCAATGGCGAGATGGGCATCGTGGAATCATATGTTTCCTACCTTCGCAAGAAGCTCGACCCAATCACAACTGAGCCTTTGATTCAGACCAAGCGTGGCGTCGGCTACATGTATAAGTCGACCAAGAGCAGCAACTAGTGGCCAACCGAATCTCGAATATTTGGGAGCGAATTTCACTTCGCACCAAGCTGACCACACTTTCTGTGGCGCTGATCGGTATTCTTCTGATCGTTTCGAGCCTCGGTACAATTTCACTGCTTCGCACCTACCTACAGCAAAACGTCGACAGCATGCTTACTTCGACAGCTACGACCCTTTCTCACGAAGACCCAGCTCTTATTGAGGCCAGGCTTGCCAACCGCCAGCTCAGCCTTCCACGCCTGCCGAGCGACTTCTATGTTGCCTATTTAGACGCTTCAGGAAACCTACTGATTGGGCTTGTTTCGTCTACCAACGACTCGAAAAACGTGCCGAATCTTTCGACGTTTACAGCAACAGCCGTTCAAAACATGCACGGCATTCCATTCGATGCCGACGCGTCTGGAAACGTGAATCTCACCGACCCTAAGGCTGATGATTGGCGCATGGTGGCCATCCCGCTTCAAGACATGCCTGGTTCGGTGGTGGTTGCCCTGCCAACCTCTAGCAACCGGGGCATTCTTGACCAATATGGAGTAATCGGTGGCGGTTTTGGTGTGCTGCTCTTGCTGATCAGCGGTCTAAGCATTTGGTTGACCATCACATCGGCCCTGCGCCCCCTCAACGAGGTTGAGCGCACTGCGCGTGCGGTTGCAGATGGCGATATTTCTCAGCGACTTATTGAGCGACCGGGTAAAACCGAAATTGCTCGACTCAATCGATCACTGAATACGATGCTCGGCAGCGTCGAGAACGCTATGAGCCTGCGAAACAAAACTCTGGAGCAAATGCGCAGATTCGTTGCAGATGCAAGTCATGAGCTTCGCACTCCCCTGGTTTCGGTGCGCGGTTACGCCGAGCTTTACCGCATGGGTGCGCTTAAAAAGCCGGCCGATGTTGCTGAAGCAATGGGTCGTATTGAAAGCGAAGCCATCCGAATGACCGGGTTAGTAGAGAGTTTGCTGGCCTTGGCTCGCCTTGACGACGGTGGCAAACTTGAAACCGCAAAAGCCGACTTGGTCAGCCTTGCCACAGAAGTTGCCAAAGACTTTTCAGTGACCAACCCAAATTACAAGGTAAACCTTGTCAGCTTGGAAGGAAAACCTCTGGCAAAAACCTTCAAGCAGGTTGCCAAAGTGAACGCAAACTCAATCCGACAGGTTTTGACGAACCTGTTGAATAACGCGGGACGATTCTCGGCTGAGGGAAGCACAATCGAGATTGCCTTCGGAAGCGAACGCAACGACGAAGTAATTTTTGAAGTTCGAGACCATGGCGAAGGAATCCCCGAACAACTTCGCGCCAAAGTATTCGAGCGTTTCTATCGGGCCGATAACTCAAGGAACCGCGAAACCGGCGGGTCTGGTCTCGGGCTTGCCATTTGCAGCACGATTATCGATCGTCACGATGGCGAAATTGTTGCCCTCGAGACCCCCGGTGGCGGCGCAACCTTCAGAGTCACACTTCCAATCGCCTAGAGTTTTCTCCACAGATTTGGCCCTTGCTCCAAATTGAGCGATGACGGCTGCGATTATTTTGGAATGACTCAATTCACAGTAGATAGCGAACAAGTGTGGGCCGCAAACTCGGCCATCCAAGGAACAATTACCCGCATCAATCATGAAGTTGATTTACTTCACGGCCAACTCACCGGTCTGCAAACCACATGGACAGGTTTGGCCGCAAATAGTTTTCAAGAACTTGCATCGAGATGGCGCGCTACTTCGGCAACGGTTGAGGCTCAGCTTGGCGAGCTAGGCAACGCCTTGGCCACGGCAGCCAACCAATATTCAGAAATTGAGTTGGCCAATCAACGGCTTTTTCTCTAGCCGATTCGCTCTTGATAAAGCGAACCGGTTCGCTCTAGATTAAACGAAAATGGGCGGCCACCGAAGTGACCGCCCATTTTTGATTGACTTTAGAAGTCCATGCCACCCTGAGGTGCAGCTGCTGGGGCAGCTGGCTCTGGCTTGTCGGCAACGACAGCCTCGGTGGTTAGGAACAGACCAGCAATCGATGCTGCGTTCTGAAGTGCCGAACGAGTCACCTTTACTGGGTCATTGATGCCAGCGCCAAGCATGTCAACATACTCGCCAGTTGCGGCGTTTAGACCGTGACCAACAGGTAGGTGGGCAACCTTGTCTGCAACTACGCCTGGCTCTAGACCGGCGTTGATTGCAATCTGCTTTAGTGGAGCCGAGATGGCGACGCGAACAATGTTCGCACCGGTAGCCTCGTCACCGGTCAGTTGCAACTTCTCAAAGGCGGTCTTGCCAGCCTGGATAAGTGCAACACCACCACCTGCGACGATGCCTTCTTCAACGGCAGCCTTCGCGTTGCGAACTGCGTCTTCGATGCGGTGCTTGCGCTCCTTGAGCTCAACCTCGGTTGCGGCACCAGCCTTGATGACTGCAACACCGCCGGCAAGCTTGGCTAGGCGCTCTTGAAGCTTCTCGCGGTCATAGTCACTGTCGGTGTTTTCCATCTCGCGACGAATCTGCTCAACGCGACCAGCGATCTGCTCAGCGTTTCCGGCGCCCTCAACAATTGTGGTTTCGTCCTTGGTGATAACAACCTTGCGAACGCGACCCAATAGATCAAGGGTGGTGTTCTCAAGCTTCAGACCAACTTCTTCAGAGATGACCTGGCCACCGGTAAGGATGGCGATGTCCTGCAGCATTGCCTTGCGGCGGTCGCCGAAGCCAGGAGCCTTAACTGCTACTGACTTGAAGATTCCGCGGATCTTGTTGACGATCAGGGTAGCAAGCGCTTCGCCGTCTACGTCTTCGGCAATGATCAATAGAGGCTTGTTTGCCTGGATCACCTTGTCAACGATAGGCAGAACATCCTTGATGTTTGAGATCTTGCCGTTGACGATTAGGACATAAGCGTCTTCAAGAATTGCTTCCTGGCGCTCCGGGTCGGTCACCATGTAAGCCGAGATGTAACCCTTGTCAAAGCGCATACCCTCGGTTAGCTCAAGAGTGATGCCGAAGGTGTTTGACTCCTCAACGGTGACCACACCTTCCTTGCCAACCTTCTCAATTGCTTCGGCGATAAGTTCACCAATCTGGGTGTCGCCAGCTGAGATCGATGCGGTTGCAGCAATCTGAGCCTGGGTCTCGACTGGCTTGGCGTTTGCAACAAGCTCAGCAATGACGGCGGTAACAGCCTTTTCAATGCCCTTCTTAAGGGTGATTGGGTCTGCACCGGCGGCAACGTTGCGAAGACCTTCGCGAACAAGAGCCTGAGCTAGAACGGTTGCGGTTGTGGTTCCATCGCCGGCTACGTCGTCAGTCTTCTTTGCAACTTCCTTGACTAGCTCCGCACCAATGCGCTCGAACGGGTCGTCCAGTTCGATTTCCTTTGCAATCGAAACACCATCGTTGGTGATGGTTGGGGCGCCCCACTTCTTCTCTAGAACTACGTTGCGACCACGTGGGCCAAGGGTTACCTTGACGGTGTCAGCAAGGATGTTAAGACCGCGCTCTAGACCGCGACGGGCCTCTTCATCGAAGTGAATGATTTTTGCCATTTTGGTTTCAATCTCCTGTAAGTGATTAGCACTCGATAGGTTTGAGTGCTAACTCTATTTTGGCACTCTCGGGCCTCGACTGCCAAATCCAAAACACCACCTGTTGGCGAACATTCCTCTTTGATGTTCAGACAAAGAAAAACACCCTCCCCGAAGGGAGGGTGTTTCTGAAATCTGAGCGGTCGCTTAGATTACGTGTACGTTGTCTGCCTGAGGACCCTTGTCGCCGTTCTTAACTTCGAACTCTACGCGCTGGTTTTCCTTAAGCTCCTTGTAACCCTCTGACTGGATTGCTGAGAAGTGTACGAATACATCTGCTCCGCCATCCTGAGTGATGAAGCCGAAACCCTTTTCAGCGTTAAACCACTTGACGGTACCTTGTGCCATTACTTTTACTCCTGTTGCTATATGACAACCGTGACTAAATGCCCAGTTGAGTCGCATAGAAAAAGAGCGTGTGCTGCGGATACTGCTACGACCACTTATAACACTAGCCCCTAAGGGGTAGGGCTTGGCAAGCGTTTACAGCAGAAATACAACTTGGTTATAGAGAAGTTATAACTCGGTTATCCCAATATTTACTTGAAATCGCTTCCAAGCACCGCGGTTACCGCTCCCGCATAGGCCGTCGACTGCTTTACCGGAAAGGCTCCCAGGCGTTTTGCGATGATGGCCGCGGCCAACTTATCGGCTTTGTCAAAGTAATAAACAACTGTGTTTGGCACCTTTGCCTTAGTCGAATTATCGCCGGCAAGCTCAGATGCGGCAACCACATTGAAACCGGCATCAACCAATTTCTTGGCAGCGATATCCGCGGTTCCTGTGACACCGGTTGCATCAAGCACAGTGATCTCGAGCCCCTTAGCGATGTCTGTTTCAGACACTTTTGCCACCGGCGTTGTCGAACTGGTGAACAGGTTTCCGGCATCAACAAACTTCAAGCCCACGTATGCCAGTGCGGCCACCACAATAGCGGCAACCAAAATTCTTAGAAATTCAAGCGCGCGAATTCTTGCCGTGCGACGAACTCGGTGTCGACCACCGTGCGAAGCCACGTCATCGAACTCATCGTGAGGGAACTTTTTTGCCATGAATCCAGCTTTACTCTTAAGCACCAAGATCGGTGCCCTTAATATTAGGCAGACGAGAGGCGAAGAAATGGACTATCCGGTAAATAAGACCGACGAACAATGGCGCCAAGAGCTCAGCGAGTTTGAATATCACGTTCTTCGCCAGGCGGGCACCGAGCGCGCGTATTCGGGTGAACTTCTAGAAGAGTCGCGCTTGGGAACTTTTTCTTGCCGAGGCTGCGGTGCCGAACTTTTCAAGAGTGAGACCAAATTTGATTCACACTGTGGCTGGCCAAGTTTTTATGAACCAAAAGAGAGTGACGCGGTTGAATTGCTCGAGGACCGCAGCCATGGAATGGTTCGTGTCGAGGTTCGCTGCGCGAATTGCGGAAGCCACCTCGGCCATGTCTTTGAAGATGCTCCACAAACCCCAACTGGCGATCGGTATTGCATCAACTCGGTAAGCATCAAGTTTGAGGCTGAATAAATCAGCAATTCTTAGTAGGATTATCAGGTTGCCTTGGCAACGAAGCCGACTTGGCGCAATTGGCAGCGCACCGTACTTGTAATACGGGGGTTAGGGGTTCAAGTCCCCTAGTCGGCTCCATTTTATTTAAAGGCCTAGGGGACGTTACAAAGACTGCCTCGCAGTCTTTGCTAGTCGGCTCAGCAAAAAGCCCCAGAGATTCCTCTGGGGCTTTTTCTGTTGGATTGTGATTTTATTACTTGGTTGCGCTTGCGCTTTGAACAAACTGAGCGAAACGAGCCGGGCTGGTTAGCTCTTGGCCGGTCTTCCAGGTGTAGTGCTGCCCGTTCACCAAGATGTATGGGGTGCCGTCAACAGTCAGGTTGGTGCCTGGAATCTTGGTGCTGAGAACTTTATCGGTGTGCTTCAGAATCCAAGGGCCGAAGGCCTTGTTTTTGATGCAGCTGGTCAACTTATCGGTGGCATTAATCTGCACCTTAGCCAAGTCAGCTACTAGCTCATCGTTGCTTGGGCCAGGGGTGCCTTCTTGTGGCTGCTTTTCAAACAGAAGCGCTGAGTAGTCAAAGAAACTGTTTGGCGCGTATTCGGCCACACAAATTGCAGCGCTACCGGCGCGGCTTGAATACTCATTTGGTGAACCACGGCCATCCAAGAATGAAATTGGGTGGTATTCAACTGTTGCGGCACCGGTGTTGACCCAGCTCTTGAGCTGAGATGCATTTGGCACTTCAAATGACTGGCAAATTGGGCACTGGTAGTCGAGGTAAATAACGATGTTAGGAACCGCGGCCGCACTTGTTGTAGTTGAAGGGCTGGCACTTGGCTTGCCGCTCGGGGTTGGGTTTGCAATCGGTGTAGGAGTTGGGGTGAAGTTTGCGGTGAAAGCCTGTAAGCCGGCACCAATCTTGATTCCACCATCAAAAATTAGGTTCTTTGGGGCCGCGGTGCTTACCGGGGCGGTCGAACCCGAAGTGATTGCAAAAGCTACGACTGCAACCGCAGCCGCAACCACACCGATAACTCCGATGCGAATGCCCAGACGCTTGCGGCGCTCACCTTTTTTGTGCTGTTCGCGCAAGGCTTTGGCTTTTGCGCGGGCTTCTTCACGCTGCTGATTGCGAGTTGGTCGTGGTTCGTTTGGAGTCATGGATCCCTCGATAAGTATTGTCACGATTTGATTGCGGACAGGTTTTCTAGTCTATGTGAGGCCCCCTCGAGTGTCATAATGGAGGAACCTCAGCAGCGACGCTGTTGGGTTTCTATCACTACGGATCGTCCGGCACGTACCTGCCGGTGAAGGAAAAATAAAAAATGGCATCAGTAACATTTGACAACGCAACTCGCCTGTACCCAGGCGGAACCCGTCCAGCAGTTGACGCAATCAACCTAGAAATCGCCGATGGTGAATTCTTGGTTCTCGTTGGTCCTTCTGGCTGTGGAAAATCAACCACCCTTCGCATGCTTGCTGGTCTTGAAGAGGTTAACTCTGGCCACATTCGCATCGGTGACCGCGACGTAACTGACGTTCCGCCAAAGGACCGCGACATCGCCATGGTTTTCCAGAACTATGCTCTTTACCCTCACATGACCGTTGCCGAGAACATGGGCTTCGCATTGAAGATCGCTGGCGTTGCCAAAGAAGAGCGTGCTGCGCGCGTTCTTGAGGCAGCAAAGCTTCTTGACCTTGAGCCTTACCTAGCTCGCAAGCCAAAGGCCCTCTCAGGTGGTCAGCGTCAGCGTGTGGCCATGGGTCGCGCAATCGTTCGCAAGCCTCAGGTGTTCCTCATGGATGAGCCTCTTTCAAACCTTGACGCGAAGCTTCGTGTTCAGACTCGCACCCAGATTGCGTCACTTCAGCGCCGTCTTGGCGTCACCACCGTTTATGTGACCCACGACCAGGTTGAAGCTATGACCATGGGTGACCGCGTTGCAGTTCTAAAGGATGGCGTGCTTCAGCAGGTTGCAACTCCTCGCGAACTTTACGAAACCCCGAAGAACGTATTCGTTGCCGGCTTCATCGGCTCACCTGCCATGAACCTAATCCAGCTTCCAATCGTTGACGGTGGAGTTCAGTTCGGAAACGTAGTTCTTCCGGTTGCTGCAAACATCCTTTCAAAGACCAAGGCAAAGACCGTAACCGTTGGTATTCGCCCAGAGGGGCTTCACGTTACCGCTAACGAGGGTATCCAGGTTGAGGTTGACGTTGTTGAGGAACTAGGTGCTGACGGCTTCCTATACGGCCACACCAGCATCTCAGGTGCCGACCAGGACGTTACCGCTCGAGTTGATGGCCGCGTTCACCCACACGCCGGTGAAAAGGTCTTCCTAAAGGCTGAGGGCGGCATCATCCACCTATTCGACGTAGAGTCTGGCGAGCGACTTAACTAACTAAGTGAGCTCACTCGAAATCACGGCTGCCACGGTAGAACCAGCACTTCTGGATCTACCGTGGCATTTGCCATTAGAAGACTGGCCGAACGAAAACATTGCGGCTCTGCCAAAGGGTCTAAGCCGTCATACGGTTCGCTTTGCCCACCTGAATGATCACGTCATCGCGATCAAAGAAACTCTGCCAGAGCTAGCCAAGCGTGAATACGACATGCTTAAGCAGCTCTTGAAGTTGGATGTACCCTGCGTTGAACCATTTGCCATCATCAATGGCAGAACCAGCAACGAAGGTGAAGAGCTACTTTCGGTGCTTGTCACCAGACACCTGAAGTTCTCGCTCCCCTACCGGGCAATGTGGTCTCAGGGTCTGAGGCCAGAAACCGCGACACGCTTGGTCGATGCCCTTGCTGTGTTGCTGGTGCGCCTACACATCGCTGGTTTCTTTTGGGGTGATGTGTCGCTCTCGAACACCTTGTTCCGCCGTGACGCGGGGGCATTTGCTGCTTATCTGGTCGATGCCGAAACCGGCCACCTGTATGACTCGGGCCTGTCAAACGGTCAGCGTGAGAATGACCTTGAGATTGCCAGGGTCAACATCGCTGGCGAACTGATGGATTTGATTGCAAGTGGTAATGCCGCGCCCGGCGTCGATGCGGTCGCAACTAGCGAGCGAATCGTGGGCAAATATCGTGAACTCTGGGTTGAGCTGACCGGCATTGAAACCTTTGCAGCTGAAGACCGCTGGAAGATTAATCGCCGCGTTGACCGCCTAAATGAGCTTGGCTTTGACATTGAAGAGCTTGCGATTAAAACCGATGCCAACGGCACGAAGGTTAAGATTCAGCCCAAGGTGGTTGATGCCGGTCACCACGCTCGTCGATTGATCAGATTGACTGGTTTGGATGTTGAAGAGAACCAGGCTCGAAGATTGCTCAATGATCTTGATCAATATCGAGTTGACCACCCTCGCCCTGGAGCCGATGAAGAAGTTTTGGCACACGAGTGGCTTAGCCGGCGATTCGAGCCGGTTGTCACCGCAATTCCGAAGCACCTTTCTGGCCGCTTGGAGCAGGCCGAGATTTACCACCAATTCCTAGAACACCGTTGGTACATGATGGAGAATCAGTCTCGAGAAGTTCCTATTCCCGAAGCGGTTCAGTCATACATTGACAACGTGTTGGTAAATCGACGCGATGAAGAGGCCTATCTAAACCCACCAACCGACACCATCACGCTGCCTAACGCGGTGCCTTCAGGCACCATCGTGGTTGCCGAGGATGACGATGAAGTGGATTGGCGAGACCTGGTTTAGCCGAAAATGGTTAAGCGTGAAGAACCCCAGCCAGTAGCTGGGGTTCTTCACTTTTAAGACGATTAGCGCTTTAGCGCTGCGCGACGCTTTGAGATCTCATAGAGCGAGACCGATGCAGCGATACCGGCGTTCAGCGACTCGGTGTCTCGAGCGATTGGAATCGAAAGCACCGCATCGCAGTTTTCTGTGACCAGACGCGAAAGACCCTTGCCCTCTGAACCGACGACCAACAGCAGAGGCTCGGTGGCTAGGTCAAAGTCGGGAAGGGCCATTGAACCGCCGCCGTCTAGGCCCACTACGAAAACGCCACGCTTCTTGAACTCTTTTAGGGTGTTGTTTAGGTTTGCGGCAAGAGCAACGGGAACCCGAGCCGCGGCTCCCGCAGAGGTCTTCCAAGCAGAAGCTGTTACGCCGGTTGAACGGCGCTGCGGAAGGATTACACCCTGGCCACCGAAAGCCGCGACCGAGCGAATGATTGCGCCGAGGTTGCGAGGGTCGGTGATGCCGTCAAGGGCTACGAATAGTGGCTTCTGCCCACGAGACAAAATCAGGTCAAGAAGTTCCATCGGGTGCTGATATTTATAAGGCGGCACCGAAAGTGCAATCCCCTGGTGCACCGAGTCAAAGCCGGTCATTCTGTCCATCTCAGGGCGAGTGACTTCATTAACCGGGATGCCGCGTGCGCCAGCCAACTTGATGGCTTCCTTGACGCGCTCATCCATCTCAATGCGCGAGGCGATGAAAAGAGCAGTTGCCGGAACCTTTGCGCGAAGCGCCTCAACTACCGAGTTGCGTCCTGACAAAACCTCAGAGGCATCGGCAGCCTTTGCAACGCGCTGGCCCGAGCGCGCAGCCGCGCCGGCAGAACCAGCGGTGCGAGCGGTTGGTGCCAAAAACTCACCGCGTCGAATTGGTGTCGCGCCGGTTGCCTGCTTGTGCTTTTCTGCGGCAGCCTTTGCCTTATAAGCCTTGTGATATGGGCGATCCTCAGCCTTTGGGGTTGGGCCGCGACCCTCGAGGGCCTGCTTGCCGTGGCCGCCAGTGCCGACCTTGCCACCTTTTTTAGCTTTAGCCGCACCTGGGCGTCTTGGTGTACCTGCCATTTAGTTAACACTCCAATGAGTTCCGTCGGCAGCATCTTCCAGCGTGATGCCGGCTGCCTGTAGTTGGTTTCTAATTGCGTCTGATCGCGCAAAATCTTTGTTGGCTCTTGCCTGGTTTCGTTCAACGATTAACGCGTCCATTAACAAACCAAAAGCCTGGTCATTCGAACCAGAGCTATCAGCCCAATCTAGCGGGTTGATGCCTAGAACAGAAGTCATTGCCAAAACTGCCCGAAGTGAAACTGCAATTTCAGAGTCGCTATTGGCATCAATTGCCGAGTTTCCGGCTCGGACGGCATCGTGAAGGGCCGCAAGGGCTGCCGGCATGGCAAGGTCTTCATCCATGGCCCTGATAAATGCCGCAGGCAGGTCTTCATTTGCGTGGACCGGTGCCGAACCCAAGCGTCGCACCGCTTTGTCGACAAAGGTCTCGATGCGTGAAACAGCAGACTCGGCTTCATCCAGGACACCGTCATGGTAGTCAAGAACCGAGCGATAGTGGGCCGAACCTAGATAGTAACGAACCACGATTGGCCGGGCGGCCGCCAACAAATCGGCGGCAAAAATCGAGTTGCCAAGAGATTTAGACATCTTTTGACCGGCCACATTAACCAGGCCATTGTGCAACCAGTAGTTGGCAAATTCATCGCCAGCGGCACTGCTCTGGGCCAGCTCATTTTCGTGGTGTGGGAACCTAAGGTCTAGGCCGCCACCGTGAATATCAAACTTAGAACCCAAATACTTTGTGGCCATGGCCGAGCATTCGATGTGCCAGCCGGGGCGCCCAGCACCAAACCTTGAAGCCCAAGAGGCAGATTCTGGGTCACCCACCTTGTGCGCCTTCCAAAGGGCAAAGTCACGAGAATCTCGCTTACCCCGCAAATCGGCTTCGGAATCGGGTGCCATATCATCAATCTTCTGATTGGTTAATTCGCCATACTTTGCCCACTTTGACGCAGCAAAATACACATCGGCAGAGCCATCCTCGGCCTGATATGCATAACCTGCAGCGATGAGCCGCTCAATCAATGCAAGCATTTCTGGGATGGCCCCGGTTGCACGAGGTTCATAGGTTGGCGGCAAAATTCGAAGCGCAGAATATGCCTGATTGAAGGCAAGTTCGAAGCGATATGCAAGCGCCCACCACTGCTCGCCAGTAGCTTTGGCGTTTTCCAGCACCTTGTCATCGATGTCGGTCACGTTTCGAACCAGGGTGACTTCAAGGCCCTTCACTGAAAGCCAGCGGCGAAGTTGGTCATAAACCAAAGCCGAACGAAGGTGGCCGACGTGAGGTAAACCTTGGACTGTTGGGCCACAAAGGTAAATGCCGACCTTGCCGGCCCGCAGCGGCTGGAAGGCACGCAACGCTTGGGTGCGTGAATCAAAAAGGCTTAGGCTCACGGTGCAAGCCTACCCAGCAGTGCTGTTGCAACAGCGGCAACACCCTCTGAATTACCAAGGAACCCTAACCCATCGGTGGTGGTTGCGCCAAGCGAAACCGGGGCTTTGAGAATCGCTTCGAGGGCCGCTTCAACCTTGGCCCGATGTGGGGCCACCTTTGGACGATTTCCGATTATCTGGACAGCCACGTTGATCACCCGATAATTTGCAGCGGTGACCAGTTCGAGGGCACCTTCTAGGAAGATTTTTCCGTTCGCTCCAGAAAATTCTGGGCGGTCGACCCCGAAATTCGACCCGATGTCGCCTAGGCCTGCAGCCGAAAGCATGGCATCCACAATTGCGTGGCTAACCGCATCGCCATCGCTGTGGCCTTCCAAGCCACGCTCGCCCGGCCATTCAACGGTGCCCAAGAACAAAGGCTTTGTGGCATCCTCGGTGAACTTATGCACATCGGTGCCAATTCCGGTTCTGAGGTCATCTGGCTGGGCGCTGGCCCCCGCAAACATGTCTCGAGGTTTGCCCAAACGAAGTTCTGCTGCGCTTAGGTCTGCAGCCGTGGTCACTTTAAACGCACGCTCATCACCAGCAACGGCAATGATGCGATAGCCGGCAGCCTGCATCAATGCGGCATCGTCGGTGAATTCGCCACTTGCCTCGGCATAAGCAGCGGCAAGTTCAACGGCAACGAAACCCTGAGGGGTTTGTGCCGAACGCAAAACTTCCCGATCAACTGTTTCTAGAACTGTGTCACCATCGACGCGCTTTATGGTGTCAACCACTGGCATCACTGGCAGAGAAGAAAGTTTTGTAGTTCGAACCGAATTTGAAACTCCGGCGAAAAGTGAGGTCGGGGCCAGAGCGCGAGCTGCATCGTGCACCAAAACCACGCTTGATTCGGGCTTTAGCGCACCAAGAGCGTTGGCGATTGAGGCTTGACGCGTTTCACCGCCGGCGACAACGTCCAGTTCGATTGGCAAATTGCCCAATAACTCGGCGGCCATGGCCGTTGCCTCAACAATGCGATCCTGAGGAACGGCAATCACCAGCTGAAAAAGCTCGGGTAACTGAGCGATGGCTTCGATAGCGTGAGCCAATAGTGGCTTACCCGCAAGATCAACGAATGCTTTTGGAGCCCCGGCGCCCAAGCGCTGGCCCTGACCCGCGGCAACCACTACCAACGTGACATCGCGCTTGGTCATGAGACCTGCCTTAGAAAATTGAGGAGACTTTAAGAAGCCAACACGGTGTCAAGTTCGGCAGATGCCTTCTCTTCATTGGTCTTGCGTGCAAGAGCCAACTCTGAAACTAGGATCTGGCGAGCCTTCGCCAACATACGTTTTTCACCGGCAGACAAACCGCGGTCTTGGTCGCGGCGCCATAGGTCGCGAACGACCTCTGAAACCTTGACAACATCGCCAGAGGCAAGCTTTTCAAGGTTGGCCTTATAACGACGAGACCAGTTAGTTGGCTCCTCGGTGAATTCTGCGCGAAGAACACTGAAAACTTGCTCGACACCCTTTTTGTCGATGACGTCACGAACGCCAACCATTTCGACGTTTGCGGCAGGCACCCAAATGGTGAGCTCGCCCTGGGCGACCTTTAGCTGCAGGTACATTTGAGTCTCGCCGCGAAGAGTGCGGTCTGCTACCTCGATAATTTGTGCTGCGCCGTGGTGGGGATAAACGACGGTTTCGCCTACTTCAAACTTCATGTGGCTAATTCCCTTCAGAAACAACGATTTTACCACACTTCGGGCCCTTTATAAAGGACTAAACTGGAAGGGCTGATTAGCGTTTCAATGGAGGAAAAATGAGCATCCGTAAGTTCGCCACCGTAGCCGTAGCTGCCTCACTTTTGTTGGGTACAGCCGGTTGCACCTTTATGAACCCGGTTGCTTCAAGAATTTCTTACACCCCAAGCGATGGCGCACAGGTTACTTTCGATAACGCAGACGCTCGAAACTTCATTTACTTGTCAGATGGCCAGGGTCACGCCGCACTGTTCGGCTCACTTATCAACAAGGGCCTAACCTCGGCAAGCATCAAACTTCAATACACCGATGCCACCACCAGCGAGAAGAAGGAAGCGTTCTACACCTTGCTTCCACAGCAAAAACTCGACTTTGGTTACAACAATGGCACCGCACTCAACTTCGACCTCGGCGGCAAACTAGGTGGCACTGTGGACGTTTACGTTTCAGTTGGCAGCGAGACTGGCCAGGTTATGCATGTTCCAGTTCTTGACGGCACTCTTGCTGAATACAAGGATCTAGTTCAGATGATTGGTGGCGCTGCAGCAACCGCAACCGCATCGGCAACTCCGACCCCAACCCCAAGCGCTTCTAACTAGTCACAAACTTTTAAGGAAAATGACCACCCGATGGGTGGTCATTTTTTGTTTCTACCTGAACGTTTGGGTAGAAGCCTTTGGGCTAAACCTCGAACTTGTAGCCGAGGCCGCGTACAGTCATCAAGTGAACCGGCCGAGCAGGGTCATCCTCAATTTTTGAGCGAATGCGCTTGATGTGAACATCGAGAGTCTTGGTGTCGCCATAGTAGTTTGAGCCCCAAACTCGATCGATGATTTGGCCACGGGTCAAAACTCGGTTGACGTTCTCAAGCAAAAGCTCAAGCAATTCAAACTCCTTAAGCGGCATCGAAACCTTGGTTCCATTGACCATAACGATGTGGCGCTCAACGTCCATTGAAACCGGCCCAGCCGAAAGCAATCCACTAACCGCAGCTGCGGGCTCAATGTTTCGGCGCAGCACTGCCTTCATACGTGCCAAGAGTTCGCGAGTTGAATAAGGCTTGGTGACATAGTCGTCGGCGCCAATTTCGAGGCCCACTACCTTGTCAATTTCAGAGTCTTTTGCCGTCAACATGATGATGGGCACCGATGAAGTGGCGCGGATGTTGCGGCAAACCTCGTTGCCACTCATACCCGGCAGCATAAGGTCGAGCAAAATTAGGTCAGCGCCGAATTCACTGAACGCAGCCATGGCTTTCAAACCATCTTCTGCTTCGATGACGTCGTAACCCTCTTTTTGCAAGAGGTAAACCAACGGTTCGCGAAGCGACTGCTCGTCTTCGACAACTAGAACTTTGGTCATTTTTGCTCATCTCTTTTTTCTGCATTGATTTGAGAATCGGCTAGCGGAAGCCGAAGTGTGAAGGTTGAACCAAGGCCCAACTGAGAGAAAAGTCGAATTTCGCCGCGGTGATTGCTAGCCACGTGCTTGACGATCGAAAGACCAAGTCCAGTGCCGCCAGTTTCACGCGAGCGTGAAGGGTCAACTCGGTAGAAACGTTCAAAAATACGGTCCTGATCTTCGGGCGCAATGCCCACACCGTGATCGGTTACAGCAATCTCCGCAACCGAATCAATAGCCCTGAGACCGATTCCAACCGAAGAACCTTCACCCGAATAGTGGATCGCGTTTTCAATCAAATTCTTTACCGCCATGGTGAGCATTTCGTGATCGCCATAGACAACAATTCCGTGCGGAGCATCCACATCGATGGTGATGTTCTTGGCCTCAGCAATAACCAGGTTGCGTTCAACGGATTCGTGAACGATTCCCTCGAGATCCACCAACTCGCCAGTTTTCGAGAGCTCTGCGCTCTGCAAGCGAGATAGCTGGATGATTTCTTGGACCAGGCTGCCAAGTCTGCGAGATTCACGGTAGAGGTTTCCGGCAAACTTGGTCACCATTGCCGGGTCATCGGTGGCATCTTGGAGGGCCTCGGCCAGAAGCCCAATCGCACCGATAGGAGTCTTAAGTTCGTGTGAGATGTTGGCAACAAAGTCGCGGCGAGTTTCCTCAAGCCGCTTAGCTTCGGTGCGGTCTTCGACCAAAAGCATGACGTTGCTGTTCTCCATGCGGGCTGCACGAGCCTGTACCCAAATGGTTTCGCCGCGAAGCCCGGTGCTTAACTCGGCCTCAATGGTCTGGTTTTTGCCAGTGCCACGAGTTAGCTCAACCAAACGCACAAGCTCGCTGTGAATCAGAAGTCGGTTTTGAACCAGGCCCAGGGCGAGAGCCCCATTGGTAGCCCGCACCACAGTGTTTGATCCGTTGAGGATTACACCGGCGCTGGTGAACAGTTCGAGAAGTTCGACGGCACCCTCAGGCAGCGTCTTGCTAGCTTCGATTGTTTCCAATTGCTTCTTCCGATTTTCTTTCGTGAACAGCAACACCAAAACGGCGCCAACGATGATGCCAGCGACGAGCGCGAGCACTATTGTTAGAGAGTTGTTCACATTCTTAACTGTAGGCGATTGTTTCATGAGAACTTCGGGAGGATTCCCCGAAATCGCCGGAATTTGGGCACCGTTCAGGGTTTATTTTTGACTTGTTTACCTAATGATGAAAGGGTTGCTTCAGATTGTTAGAAAGGTCTACCATGCGCGAAATTTTTCAAGCACAGCTAACTGAGGTTCAGACTCGCCTGGTCGAGATTGCTGAAGACTCGGTTCGCGTGATCGAAAAGGCAACCAAAGCTTTCGGCACCTCAGACGTTGCCCTTGCCGATGAAGCAATTGCCATCTCAGACGCAACCTCAAACAAGGCCCTCGCCCTTGACGAGTTGGTAATCAAGGTTTTAGCTCGTCAGTCACCTGTTGCCCGCGACCTTCGCATCCTAGTTTCTGCACTTCGCATCTCAGCTTCGCTAGAGCGCATGGGCGCCCTGGCCGGCCACATCGCAGCTATCGCTCGCTATCGCTTCCCTGGTGCCGCTGTTCCAGCTGCTCTAAAGCACACCTTCGATGAAATGGGTGCGCTAGACGTGAAGTTGGCCAAGCAGGTCGTTGAACTTCTAAAGAACACCGATGCAGACTTCGCCCGCCAGATCCAGGCCGAAGATGCTCGAGTTGACGAGCTTCACCGTCACGTCTTCGATGTCGTGCTTGGCGATGACTGGAAGGAGAACGCAATGTTTACCGTTGACGTGACTCTGGCCAGCCGCTACCACGAGCGCTTTGCAGACCACGTTGTCGACATCTCGACCAAGGTCAGCTACCTAACCACCGGTGACTGGTCAGAGACCGAGTAATTTCGGCTCAATTTTTGAGCAAAAGAAATGCCCTCCCAACCGGGAGGGCATTTCCAATTCTTGGTGGACTACTTCTTCGCGCCCTGAGCAGCAACTGCGGCCGCTCCGGCTGCAGCAGCCTCTGGGTCTAGGTACTCTCCACCGGCAACTACTGGCTTGAAGTTTTCATCCAACTTATAAACCAAAGGAATGCCGGTTGGGATGTTGAGTTCTGCAATGTCTTCGTCTGAAATGCCGTCAAGGTGCTTCACCAACGCGCGCAGCGAGTTTCCGTGGGCGGTGACCAAAACGGTTTTGCCAGACTTCAGATCAGGCTGGATGTCTGACAACCAGAATGGAAGCATGCGCTCAAGGACATCCTTGAGGCACTCGGTCTTTGGCACGTTGCCGTGCAGGTCGGCATAACGCTCATCGTGCGCCTGAGAATACTGGTCGTTGTCATCGATCGGCGGTGGCGGAACATCAAAGCTGCGGCGCCAGGTCTGGAACATCTCTGGGCCGTACTCAGCCAAGGTCTGAGCCTTGTCCTTGCCCTGAAGCGCACCGTAGTGACGTTCGTTTAGACGCCAGTCGCGCTTCACATCAATCCAGCTGCGGTCGGCAGCGTTTAGTGCGATGTGTGCGGTGTTGATTGCTCGCTTTAAGCGTGAGGTGTAAAGGAGGTCTGGCTTGATGCCTGACTCTGCCAATAATTCGCCAGCGCGCTTGGCTTCTGCGCGACCCTGGTCGCTAAGGTCAACATCCACCCAGCCGGTGAAAAGGTTCTTCTGGTTCCAGTCACTGTTTCCGTGACGAAGCAGAATCAAAGTGTATTTTGCGGTCATATGAACAAGTTTAGTTTGTGTAGTTTTGAATGGTGGCAATCAAGAAGCCGGTGGGCAACGTTACTCGCGGCACAACCAATCCGAATCGACTTAGACGTGTCGATCGCTACCTTGCCGCACTTCCAATTCTGAGGCAAACCCCTCAACCCGTTGTGGTTGACCTAGGCTTTGGTGCCAGCCCAATCACAGCAGTCGAACTGCTTTCCCGTCTCGCAAAAGTGAACTCAAACACTCATGTGGTGGGCATCGAGATTGAACGAGAGCGAGTGGAACGCGGGCTTGCCGTGGCAACTGAAAAACTTCATTTCACCCACGGTGGTTTTGAGGTGCCGCTGCCCGCAGCTCTCCCCCAGCAGGCCACGATGATCCGAGCCTTCAACGTGTTGCGCCAATACGACGAGAGTGAGGTCGCTGCCGCTTGGGCAAGTATGCAGTCGCGCTTGGCTCAAAACGGCTTACTGATTGAGGGAACCTGCGATGAAATTGGCAGACTTTCCAGCTGGATTACTTTAGATCAGCAAAAACCGCTAACCCTGACACTCTCGATGCGCCTAGTAGGTCTGGACTTGCCCAGCAAAGTCGCCGAGCGCCTTCCTAAGGCCCTAATTCACCACAACCTTCCTGGTGAGAAGATCTATGAATTCTTGAAAGCCTTAGACGCAGCCTGGCGCACCAATGCGGGCCTGGGGGCCTTTGGTGCCGCACAGCGCTGGGTGGCAACCTGCCAAAAGCTGGTTGACCTAGGCTGGCCACTCACGGGCGATAAAAAGCGCTGGAAACTTGGCGAACTAACTATCGAATGGGCCGCTGTTAGCCCATAGTCTCGAAGCTATTTAGCCGGTTTTGCCAAACCCTTTTCGACGATTGCGATTGACTTGAGACGCTCGCTGTCGGGCAGAGTGGCGATGATGGCCGAGCCAAGCGCACCCTGAGCGTCTTGGCGCACCAAGTAGCGGCCGACTGCACGGGCAACCTGATTGTCTTTGCCACAAAGAGATAGCGTTACCGGGTAGGTGGCGCCATAGCCTGCTGGATCGCCTTCCTTTGGTGCAGCTGCGGTTAGATCTGCTCCCAACTTGACACCGTCGGCATCCGGGGTTGCCAGGTTTTTTCCGACAGTGATTGCTGCCAAAGCCGAGTAGGCAATCAAGGAATTTGAAAATGAGGTGATGGCGATGTCGCCCTCAGCCATTGATGCCAAGGCAGCGCCGTCATCGGTTGCAGCAACTTTGGCAAGGGTCGGGGTGAAAGTCACGCCAAGCTTCTTGAACCAGGTTGTTAGAGCAGTAATTTCAGACTTTTGCGGTGTGCCGACAATATTGATCGGTTCGTTTGGAAGGGTAGCGTCTGGGTTTGAGGCAGCGAGGCTGGCATCATTCCAGGTTTTTACCTTGCCAGAAAAAATGTCCTGCACATTCTGTGCGCTCAGTTGCAGGTTCGGTGCGTCAGCAAGTGAAAATGCGATAACTCCAGCATCTTCAGCAATTGGGAACGTGGCAAATGGGGTGCACTTCGGGGAAATCACACCATCCATTGAAATGACTGCCTGAGCGGTTTCATCAGTTGCGGCAACTGGAGTCAGGGTCATTCCCGTGCAGGCGCCTGCGATGGAATCGGCCCAACCAGCCACAACATCGCTGATTGCATCGGGGGTGGCAACTTTAACATCGCCGTCAACGCAATTGACGGTGCGCTCTGCCTGTGCCGCAAGAATCTCAGGCGGCATTGGTGGGTCACAAGCGGTGAGGCCTAGCGTGACAACAATTGCGATGCCGGTGGCAACGAGTTTCTTTACGAACACGATTACTCCTGAGTTATTGGCGGTGACTTGTAATGCAGTTGGTGCTTTTGAAACTTGGTGCTTTTGAAACGAGGAGAGAGCGCAACCGGATCGGTTGCGCTCTCTCTCACATTACTTTTGCTGATTAGCCAATTAGGTCAATCAGGTCAAGAGCCTTGGCCTTTAGCTTGCCATCGATTGCAACGAAGCTAAGAGCTGATGCCTCGCTTGGAGCACATGAGTTCACGAAGTCCTGAAGGAAGCCCTGAACTAGCTTGTTGCCGTTCTTGTAAGCAAGTGCGTACGAGATTAGCGAGATCGAGTAAGCGCCCTTTACTGGAGCCTTGTAGTCGTAGGTTACGACACCGTTGTTGCCAACGTGCTGAACAGCAAGGAACGCCTTAGCTGAACGAACGTCAGGCTTGATGAACTGGTTTGCACCGTTCTGAACTGCTGCAACTGGAAGACCGTTTGCAACTGCGTCTGAGAGGTCACCGTAACCGAATGCACCAGCGGTGTTCTTCACGGTGGTCATTAGAACGGTTGAGCTTGCAGCTGAGGTACCAACAACAGTGTTTGCAGAAGCAAAGGTCCCGTTCTTGACCCAACCGGTTGAAACCTGGGCTAGGTAGTTGGTGAAGTTCTCAGAGGTGCCTGATGAACCTGAACGGTAGACCGGCTGAACTGCAAGAGCAGGAAGCTTGACACCCTTGTTGATCTTGGCGATCTTTGCGTCATTCCAGGTGGTGATCTTGCCGGTGTATAGCTGACCAATTAGGTCACCGGTTAGGTTTAGCTTCTTGACGCCAGGAACGTTGATAACGATAGCCACTGGGCCACCAACTAGAGGAACATAGGTGAAGTTTCCAGGCTGTGAACCAGCTGAGTAAAGTCCGTCAGACATACCGAAGTCGGTGGTCTTTGCTGAGAACTGGGTGCGGCCGGTGCCTGAACCAGTTGAGTTGTAGGTTAGGTCTGCACCCGAGAAGTGGGTCTTGCAAGCCTGCATGATTGCGTTTGCGAATGACGAACCTGATGCGGTCAGGGTTGCCTTTGCAGATGCTGCTGGGCCGGTTAGACCAACGGTGCTAACCAATGCTACTGCGGCTAGGATGCCAGCTAGTGAGCGCTTCATATGTTTCTCCTTGTAAGAATATGGACGTCCGGGGACAATTCAATTGGACTCGATGGAAGTTAACCTGAATGCTTTACCAAATGTCTGCAAAGCGAACCAAAGATTAACTTTTGGTGACGTGGTTGATTTGCCTAACCGAAGTGCCCGTTGACGTAGTCGTTGGTGCGTGGGTCGATAGGTTGCTCGAAAACCTGCTCGGTGGCACCAAACTCAACAACGTGGCCAGGGTTGCCGTCTTCTGAGAGGAAGAAAGCGGTTTGATCGGCAACGCGCTGAGCCTGCTGCATGTTGTGAGTGACGATCACGATTGTCATCTCAGGGGCAAGCTCAAGAATGGTCTCTTCAACACGACGGGTTGAACCTGGGTCAAGAGCAGAGCAAGGCTCGTCCATCAATAGAACCTCTGGGCCCATGGCGAGCGAGCGAGCGATACAAAGACGCTGCTGCTGCCCACCCGAAAGTGAAAGAGCCGGGTCGTTTAGGCGATCCTTAACTTCGTTCCAGATTGAAGCGCGACGAAGCGAGGTCTCAACCAATTCCTCTGGGTTGGCATTGCGACGCCCAGACAGCTTCAAACCTGAAAGAACGTTCTCTTTGATGGTCATGGTTGGGAATGGGTTTGGCTTCTGGAAAACCATGCCAACCTTAAGGCGCACCTTTACAGGGTCGACGCCATCGCCATAAATGTCTTCTTCATCTAGAAGCACCTTGCCACCAAAACCTGCTGATGGAATCAGTTCGTGCATGCGGTTTAGCGTGCGAATAAAAGTTGACTTACCGCAGCCAGATGGGCCAATAAGCGCGGTTACCTGGTTGCTTGGGAAGGCAAGGTTTACATCCTTGAGGACGTGACGCTCGCCGAACCAAACGTTAACGTTTTCGGAACGCAGGTGGTAGGTGCGGTTTGACATGGTTTCCCTTACTTTCTTGCCTTGGTGCGAGTGCGTGAAGCCGCTCGTGCCGAGATGAAAAGAATCGCTACGATGATCAGAATTACAAGTGCAGCACCCCAGGCTCGCTGGATTGACTGCTGGAATCCAAATGCGATGTAACCGAAGAGGTAGGTCGGCAGCGAGCCCATTTGGCCGCTGAAAATGTTTAGGTTAGTGCGGTCCGCCGCAAAGGTGGTCAGTACCAGCGGAGCTGTTTCACCAATAACTCGAGCAACACCGAGGAGAACCGCGGTAACAATGCCCGACTTTGCCGCAGGGAGTGTCACCTGAACAAATGCTCGCCATGCTGGTGCACCTAGACCAAGTGCACCATTACGAAGCTCTATAGGCACCAGGCGCAGAGATTCTTCTGTAACGCGGGCTACTGTCGGAAGCATTAGTGGGATAAGTGCAAGGGATCCGGTCCAGCCGGCGTAGGTGGTGATTCCAGACGCAATAAACATGGCGTAAATAAATAGGCCCGAAACCACCGATGGCAAACCAGACATCGCCTGAAGCAATGTTCTAATCATTCCCTTGCTTTTGCCTTGGGTTTCCGTGAGATAAACCGCAGTTGCAAGCCCCAACGGAACGGTAACCAAAGTAGAAACGCCAACGATTAGCAAGCTGCCGATAATCGCGTGCCCTACGCCGCCGTACTCAAGCGAAGTTGTTGGTTTGATGTAGTAGTTGTTCTGGAAAATAAAACTCGGACTGATCGCGGTAAAACCATTGCTGATCACCGACCAGAGAACTGAACCGAGCAAGACGAAAACAAATGAGCTAAAGAAAATGGTGGCAACCACGAGCAATCCTTCAAGGATTCCTCGGCGACCATAAACCGAAATACCAACCAAAGCGGCTGCGATTACCTGAATCGGCAAGAACACAATGATTAGTGCTGCCATGAAGTCCATGCCCGTGAGCGCAATAGTCGCAACACCGATAGCTGCCGGGATAACCGAGGCCAGGATCACGTTGGTGATGAACTTTGGCGACATACGAGACCAAGGCGCTGCCGTCTTTGGGCGAGCAACGGGACTTAGGTCGATTACTTTCTCCATGGCTGTGCCTTTGCGACGATGTAAGAAGCGATTGAGTTAATAATCAAAGTGAAAACAAACAGCACCAGACCGGCAGCCATCAAAGCACTGATTTCTGCGGGGTTAGCTTCACCAAATTTAGAGATGATCATTGACGCTACGGAACCACCCTTGGCTTGAAGGATTTGGCCCCAGTTCATGTTGAAACTGATGTTCAAAACGTAGAGCACTGCAACTGTTTCACCAAGTGCACGACCCAGACCAAGCAAGACACCACCGATGACACCACCTGATGCGGTCGGCAGGATCACCTTGCGGAAGGTCGATTCACGGTTTCCGCCCAGGGCTAACGAAGCATTGATGATGTCGCGGTCCATCTGGCTGAAGATTTCTCGAGTTATAGACGCGATGATCGGAACAATCATGACAGCAACCACGATGCCGGCGATGAAAGGGCTGCGCAGGAAGTTTTGCTCAGGGTTGTCGAAAATTGGAATCCAGCCCAGCGAGTGGTTCAGCATTTTTGCCCAACCTGCAGCCACATCCGAGAACACGAACGCACCCCAGAGACCCAGAACAATCGAAGGGATAGCTGCAAGGAGGTCGACGATTGTTGTAACAATCTTTGCAATCGACTTCGGAGCCATGAATTGAATGAAATATGCAATCGAAATCGCCAACGGGACGGCGATCACGACGCCAATTAGTGAAATCAGAATTGAACCCCAGAGCATTGGGCCAAGTTGGAACTTAGGTGGGTTTGCCGCTGAATCCCAGGTGGTTCCAAAAGTGAAATCAATAATCCCCTGTGCCTGGAAAGCAGGGATTGCTTTTCCAACCAAGAAGATCAAGATCAAAGCGATAATGACTAGGGACGAGTACGCAGCCGCGGTTGAAACACCAAAGAAAATGCGGTCGGCACGGGCAAACGGCTTTGAGGCCAGCTTGCGTCTTTCGGTTTGTCCCGAATTGGCATTCACAGTCATAACATCAATTTTTAGAGGCAGACGTGTCTAAAACCTTTTTGCAAGGTTAACAACAGGTGAATTACCTCTAAATCGGTGGCAGCTCGGCACGAGCTTCATCCTCGGTCATACCGCTTGCACAAAGCAAATCCACCAGCATTGGGCGCAGCAACAAGAGCACGCTGGCCTCCCTGACCTCATTAGCTATGCCGAACTTCTTAGGGTCAAGTTGGTGGATGATTTGGACAAACTGACTCTGGGCTTCCAGCAATTGGTCAGGGTGCTCGATTCCATCGGCCAGGATGGTGGTTGCCTCTAAAATTTGTTCAAAAAGGTCCGCCAAATACGGTCTGGCAATGCCATCACGCACCAAGAAATCAACCCTTCGCACCACAACTCGAAGATTTCTAGTGGCCAGGTCCATGCCCAGCATCACTCGCACCTGGGCGGTCAGTTCACCTCGGTGCTTTCTAAGAAATGGTGAGATGCGCGAGATCGCTATCGCACTCTCGAGTGATTGTCGCCAGTTGTCAACCAATGGCTGCGACTTACGAACGCGGGTCAGCGCTTCATCGACGATTTCAACGTTGACGTTTCGAACCGCAATTTTTAGGGCGTCTACCGAATCTAAGAAGATGTCGAAGAGCTTTGAGGCATCGTTATTGGCTAGCCCTCTTGGGTCACGCGGAATTATTGCAGTAAAGATGAGTGCCGTGACACCACCGATTAGACCATCTAGGCTGCGGATGAAAGCCCCGCCCTCGGGCGCCGGCATGATGTAAACCAGCATTGCTTGGATGCCGACGGTTAGCGCAAAGGCGGCAGAGCCCGAAATAAAACGAGCAGTTGTCAGCGCAATTAGAAGCACGATAGACATTTGCCACAGCCCGCTGCCGACAAAAAACAAAAGAATTTCACTGAGTGCAATTCCAGTAACCATGCCGATTGCGGTTGACAAAATTCTGCGCGGCCGGGCATCGCGGCTGAAGCCGAGGGCTGTAATTGCCACAGTCACGGCAAAAATAGGGTTGCGGTGCGCGAGCGCGAAGTGGGTGAAGGCAAAACTGGTGGTGGCAGCCAAGACAATTTGAACCACCGCCGGCAACGATTCGATTGTGCGCTGGAAGGCTTCACTCAGGTGCCAGTTGAGAATTGCTTGGCGGCGGGCTGACCAACCCGTTTTGGCAGATTTCTTGGCTGCCACTAGTGCTTGCCGCCCATCAACAACTTGGGCAACTTCGGGATGTCATTTGCCTTACCGGCGGTCTGAGGAACAATCACTTCCTGGCTGGCCGCTAGGTCTCCAAGTGAAGTTCGCACGGTCAGCTTGGCATCCTCGGGAACCGACCGAATCAAAAGCGCCAGGGCGATTGGGCCCATCTCGTGGTGTTGCCCAACCGAGGTGACTTTGCCCCGAGAATTTGCTTGGCCATCGATGAAGATTTCATCGCCAACCTCTGGCAGGGCGTGGCCCGAGCCATCCAGGTGCAAGAAGGTTAGGCGGCGAGGTGGGTGCCCTAAATTGTGAACCTTGGCAACGGTTTCTTGCCCTCGGTAACAGCCTTTGCTCATGTGAACTGCGGTTGAAAGCCAGTCAAATTCGTGAGGAAGCGCCTTATCGTCGACTTCGCCAAGTTGGCGTGGACGGTGAGCGGCAACTCGAAGTGCGTCATAGGCTAGCGTGCCCGCAGCTTCGAATTCTTCAAAAACAGCCGTGAGGTTTTGCGGTTCAACTAGAGTTTCGGTCCACGGCCATTTGGCCGGCCAGGCGCGCGAATATCGAACTCCCCCGGTTACAACTCCGGGCCAAGGGTCAACCCAGGTGAGGCTCACATCGTTTGAACGTGCCGCTTGGGCAAGTTCAGGCTCGGCACCTTCGCCACGGATGAATCTGCCAATCACCGCAAAGTCTTCTGAACGATCAGCGATTTCGACTTTCATTCTGAAAACCATCTTGCCAAGCCATTTCAAGAGAGACTCCCGCCCCTCAGCTTCGACAATCAGCCAGGACGTGAGCCCGTCATCCAAGAAATGAATGACCTGTTCGATGTGTCCGTGAGGATCAAGCAAAAGAGCTTCGGCACTTTGGCCGGGCTTGAGGTTTTTTAGATTCTGGCTCAATAAAGAGTGAAGCCAGTCGAGTCTGTCTGGGCCGGTCACCGTGATGATGCCGCGAGCGCCAAGGTTCACAACCGCAAGACCCTCTTCGAGCTTGCGCTGTTCAATAAGTGGGTTACCGAAACTGCCCTGCACCGCACTGCTCATGGTTACTCGACTCGTTCGAGGCGGGCAGATGCGTGTGGCTTGAGTTCTCCGCCAGGCAAAGCTATCTCCCAAACCCAGAGCAGGGCGCCTTCAACTAGACCGTAAAGTCGGGTTGAGTGACGATAGGTTTTGGCGGTCTCGAAGGCAGCGCCTGCTGCCGACGCAAGATCTAGTCGGGCACCCTTGATTTTGCCGTTGTAGAGCTCGGCAACACCTCCCGGGTGCAGGGTCGAAACCTGAACATCGAAGCCGCCCTCGGCATTACGAAGTTTCTCTAGATCTTCATGAGTTTTGATGCTTGGCGCGCCTGTGCCGGGCAGAAGTCCAGGGCCGTGATCTGCGGGCTCTGATTTGCGAGCAAGACGCCAATATCCAATTTCGCTTGGCAGTGCATTACCAGCTTGATCTAGCAACTCGGCAGATGAGATATAGGTGAGAGCGTTGCTTCCATCGTGGGCAAACTCCACGCGCTGCTTGAATTCGTGATCGGTCGGAGACTCATCCGATTCATTGGCCTTGAAGCTGATTACGCCCGTGCCCTCCCACTTTCCAACTAGGAAGGCAAAAGGGGTGAGCTCAAGCGGTAGACCCTCTGGGAGGACGAACAACTATTTCTGACCCTTGAAGAGCTTATAAAGGACTAGCACCGAGATGCTTGCTATGGCAAGGCTCGCTAGTACCAATAGTCCCGTGAAAAAGATTTCGAGTGCTAACAACATGGTTAAAGTCTAGCCTTTCCAAAAAACAAAGATGCTTGCCACAGCAAGAATCAGATAGCTTCCGCCGCCGGCGTAAATCAACTCACGAACAAATCCTTGAGGTGCTGCTCGCACCAAATGCGCAATGGAAACCGAGGCGATTGAGCCGGCAAGAATTGCACCAAACCAAACGAAGGCTTGCTCAGACTCTAAATTCTGAATTGCCACGAAAGCCAAGATCGTCACAACGATCCAAATGGCGATTATTCGCAACCAACTGTTCCTCACCGTTCAATCATGCCTTAAGGCATTGGCAATCCCGCTTTTTGGCTGAGCAAGTCATCCCTTTTATTAGCCAAAATCGAACCGTTAGACTTAGGTAAGCGATTTGGAGAGAAAATGGCGCAACTTCTTGTTCTTGCTGCATCCGCAGAACAACAAGTCATGCCTGCCCTGAGCCTGCTCAGTCACCGAGTTAGGCAAATTCCAGCTGAACCGGCAAGCCTGGTTAACGCCCCAGCCGCCGACCTAATTTTCTTGGATGCGCGCCGCGACTTAGCCGGCGCTAAATCTCTCGCCAAAATTCTCCACACCACCGGATTATCTGCACCCCTAATTGTCATTGTCACTGAGGGCGGTTTGGCAGCCATCAATTCCGAGTGGAATGTGGCCGACATCATTCTCGATAACGCCGGTCCTGCCGAAATCGATGCTCGAATTCGCCTGGCCCTGACTCGCACCGTGGTGGCCGATCAGATGATTCACGCTTCGGGAGTGATCATCGATGAAGCCAGTTATTCGGCAAAGGCCGGTGGGCGCACCCTAGACCTCACATTCAAAGAGTTTGAATTGCTACGATTCTTGGCTCAACACCCAGGACGAGTATTCACTCGAGACCAACTTCTGAGCGAGGTGTGGGGCTACGACTATTTCGGTGGCACCAGAACCGTGGATGTTCACATCCGTCGACTGCGAGCAAAGCTCGAAGATTTGGAATCGCTAATTGGCACAGTTCGAAACGTTGGCTACCGGTTCAACACCGAGCCATCGGATGAATTTAGTGCCAGCAACGCCTAGCAAACTTTGAGTCAGTTCGACAAAGATTAACCGTTTGGCAACCTAAGCGTGCCAAGATTGCTTCTATGTCTTCAGAAGAAACCATGGCCATTAGCCTGCCTAAATCAGCAGACAACTTTGCGGCAGATCGCTTTCTAGACCGCGAACTGAGCTGGCTCGCCTTCAACCAGCGAGTGCTTGAAATGGCCGAAGACCCAAAACTTTACCTCCTAGAGCGCGTCAACTTTTTGGCAATTTTTGCTTCAAACCTCGATGAGTTCTTCATGGTGCGAGTTGCCGGCCTAAAGCGCCGAATCGCCACCGGACTGGCCGTTACTTCAAGTTCTGGGCTGTCTCCGCAAGATGTTTTGACTGAAATCAGCCAGGAGGCGCACCGCCTGCAAGAGCGTCATGCCAAGGCTTTTATCGATGACATCAAGCCTCAGCTCAAGGAGCAGGGCATCAAGGTTGTTCGTTGGGTGAACCTTGAAGAAGCCGAGAAAACTTCACTAAACGAGTATTTCCAGAACCAGATCTTCCCAGTGCTAACCCCGCTTGCGGTCGACCCGGCTCACCCATTCCCATACATATCGGGCTTGTCTCTGAACCTCGCGGTTGTGATTCGCAATAACCAAACTCAAAAAGAGCACTTTGCCCGTGTGAAGGTTCCACCACTTCTTCCACGCTTTGTTCGAATTCCTGGCAACACCGGAGTCTCGGATGTGCGCTTCGTTCCACTTGAAGACATCATCGGCGAATTCTTGGGCCAGTTGTTCCCGGGCATGACCGTGCTTCAACACCACACTTTCCGCGTCACTCGAAACGAAGACCTAGAGGTTGACGAGGATGAGGGCGAGAACCTGCTTATCGCTCTGGAGAAAGAGTTGCTTCGCCGCCGCTTTGGCCCACCGGTGCGACTCGAGGTTGCCAACGACATCAACCCTCAGGTGCTCGAGCTGCTCATCCGTGAACTGGACATTTCAGAGGAAGACGTATATCGCCTGCCTTCGCCACTTGATCTGACCGGTCTTTTTGAGATTGCCGGCATCAAGCGCCCTGAACTGCACTTCCCTCCTCACCAGGTAATCACCAACCGATTCCTGAAGCCGGTTGAAGATGACACGATCAGCATTTTCAATGCCATGCGTCAGCGTGACATTTTGCTTCACCACCCTTATGAATCATTTGCCACCAGCGTTCAGGCATTTGTTGAAGAGGCCGCAGCCGACCCAAAGGTTTTGGCCATTAAGCAGACTCTTTATCGCACCTCTGGTGACTCGCCAATTGTTGATGCTCTGATTGCGGCGGCAGAAGCTGGCAAGCAGGTGCTTGCACTGGTTGAAATCAAGGCTCGATTCGATGAACAGAACAACATTGCCTGGGCTCGCAAACTCGAACAGGCCGGCGTTCACGTGGTTTATGGAATCGTTGGTTTGAAGACTCACTGTAAGTTGGCCCTGGTGATTCGCCAAGAGGGCAACCAGCTTCGTCGCTATTGTCACGTTGGTACGGGAAACTACAACCCAAAGACCGCACGTTTCTATGAGGACTATGGCATTTTGACCTCACGCGAGGCCGTCGGTGAAGACTTGACCAAGTTGTTCAACCAACTTTCTGGCTATGCGCCTGATGCGACCTTCAAGACCCTATTGGTGTCGCCAAACGGAGTTCGCGAGGGCTTGACCGAAAGAATCGAACGCGAAATCGCGCATAAAGCTGCGGGTAAGCCTGCGCACATTCGTCTCAAGATGAACTCTTTGGTTGATGAACAGATCATCGACTCGCTTTACCGCGCTTCAAACGCTGGAGTTCCGGTCGACATTTTGGTTCGTGGAATGTGCTCACTTCGCCCAGGCGTTTCGGGGCTCAGCGAAAACATTCGCGTGCGTTCGGTTCTGGGTCGTTACCTTGAGCACTCCCGTGTGTTTGCCTTTGCCGGCGGCGGCGACCCTGCAATTTTCATCGGTTCCGCAGACATGATGCACCGAAACCTAGACCGCCGAGTTGAGGCTTTGGTCCGCCTATCTCAGGCTGACCACATCCGTGAGATGCAGAGCCTGTTTGAATTGGCAATGTCTGACACCGCCGCAACCTGGCACTTAGGTTCAGATGGCGCCTGGACCCGCCACCAATATGGGGCCGATGGGCAGCCGCTGATCGATGTGCAGGATAAGACTATGCATGATGTTTATGCGAAGAGGAACTCTAAGACTGCATGACTATCTACGCTGCGGGGGCTCTTCTTTGGCGCGAGGTTGAGGGGAAACTTCTCGTAGCGGTAATTCACCGTGCACGTTATGACGACTGGAGCTTTCCAAAAGGAAAGCAAGATCCGGGTGAAGTATTGCCGCAGACTGCGGTTCGCGAAATTCGCGAGGAGACCGGCCTCAAGATTAAGCTCGGCGTTCGCCTAAAAATTGTGCACTACACAGTTGGCAACGGCATCCCCAAAGAAGTCCACTATTGGGCCGCCCGCGTGAGCGACAAGGCACTGGCAAATTCAAAGTTTCAACCATCCGAAGAAGTTGCCAAGGTTGAGTGGAAAACTCCACAAGAAGTGCGCTCGCTGCTTACCTACGATTTCGACCGCGAGGTTTTAGATCGCCTTCTAGATCTTTACATTCTTGGAAATCTTCGAACCAAGCCGGTGATAGTTCTGCGTCACGCCACTGCTACCCCACGTTCCAGTTGGAAAGGCGGCAAAGGCCTTGATGATGGCCATCGCCCACTCCTTCCGATTGGTTTATTGGAGGCAAGGGCTCTGGTTCCTTTGCTTTCGGCTTTCGCGCCAACTCGATTGGTTTCAAGCTCTTGGGTTCGCTGCGTCTCGACGCTTCAGCCATACGCGACAAAAAAGAAGCTCACTCTGATTGAGCGTCACCAGCTGAGCGAGTTTGGCAATGCCAAAGGGCCACGCCGAACTGCAAAAGTTGTTCACGACTTAGTCGAGGATGGCACCGCATCGGTTTTGTGTTCGCATCGACCTGCGTTGCCGACCATTCTTGAAACGCTTGCCGAATATGGCGAGGACAATCACAGACCTGTGCTTCTAGAAGCAAAATCTCTGGCCCCCGCATCGATGGTGGTCGTACATCTAAGCAACAAAATGGATGGCCTAAAGCGTCGAATCATTGCTATTGAAACTTATTCGCCCGCGGTGCCGCCAACCGTCTAGGCTGGCAACATGAGCGACATAATTAGCGCTGGTTTGCCGGTGCTGAAAAACGCTCAGGGCCAGCCGGCCCTGTGCCTGGTGACTGGCGCCACCGGATATATCGGCGGTCGTTTGGTTGTCGAACTCCTAAATCACGGTTATCGAGTTCGAGTCCTAGCGCGAAACGCTTCCAGACTCAGCGACCACCCTTGGATTGACCGGGTTGAGGTCGCCGAAGGCGATGCAAATGATGAAGCCACCTTGACCCAAGCAATGGCCGGCGTAGGTGTTGCTTATTACCTGCTGCACGCTTTGATGTCGAAAAATGATTTCGAAGCCAAAGAGCGAGCCCTTGCAGAGCATTTTGTGAAGTGCGCGAAAGCCTCAGGCGTCGGTCGAATTGTTTATCTCGGTGGCATCATCGCCCCGGCAGAGGAACTTTCACCGCACATGCAATCTCGTGCGGACACCGGCGCGATTTTGCGGGCTTCGGGAATCCCAACTATCGAGCTTCGCGCCGCGGTTGTCATCGGCTCAGGGTCCGCATCTTTTGAGATGCTGCGCTACCTTACCGAGCGCCTGCCAATTATGACCGTTCCGAAGTGGGTTCAGGTTCGAATTCAACCGATTGCGGTGCGCGACGTCCTGCGATACCTGGTTGGCGCGGCGGCGTTGGATAGCAAAATTTCCGGGGTTTTTGACATCGGTGGGCCTGAAATATTTACCTATAAACAAATGATGGAAAACTATGCCGAGGCTGCCGGCCTTCGCAAGCGCATCATCATCCCGGTTCCGGTTTTGACGCCAAGACTTTCTAGCGGCTGGGTTGGGCTGGTCACTCCGGTGCCTTACACACTGGCTCGCAGACTAGTTGCAAGTTTGAAAAATGAGGTCGTGGCCAGTGACGACCGAATTCGCAGCCTCATCCCCGACCCTACTGATGGTTTGACCCCATTTAGGCGGGCGGTCCAATTGGCGCTAACCAAAATCAAAGATGCTCGGGTAGAAACCCGGTGGTCAGACGCTTCATTCCCTGGCTCACCATCGGAACCATTGCCAACTGACCCGAACTGGGCCGGTGGAACGCTGTATCAGGATGAGCGAGTCGTGGAGTCAGAAGGCGACATCGAGACGGTTTGGAAACGAGTCGAGTCAATCGGTGGCGATAAGGGATATTCAACTGCCACCTGGGCGTGGGAGCTTCGCGGTTTCTTGGACAAGATTGTCGGCGGCGTTGGTTTACGCCGTGGTCGACGCGACCCAAATACGCTGTTGATTGGCGATGCACTTGATTTTTGGCGGGTCGAGATGATCGAGAGGCCAACACTGTTGAGGCTCCGAGCCGAGATGAAGATGCCCGGCCTTGCCTGGCTCGAATTCAAGTTGACCCCAAAAGCCGACGGCACCTGCACAGTCACGCAACGGGCAATTTATGCCCCGAAGGGCCTGCTGGGTCACACCTACTGGTGGGCGGTTTGGCCAATGCACGGGCTGGTATTTCCATCGATGGCCAAGTTCATGGCCACCGGTAAACGCTGACTTAGACTGGCTGGATGAAACGCAACTATTGGGCCGCCATTGCCCTGGTATTGGTGGCCGTGGTTTGGGGCGCAGCTTTTGTTTTGATGAAAGATGCCATCCAACGCCAGCCACTTTTTGATTTTCTAGCGTTTCGTTTCACCATTGCGACTGCAATTATGGTTGCCGTGCGCCCACAGGTTATCAAGGCGATTGACAAAGAGTTGCTCAAAAAAGGCGTCATCCTTGGGCTTCTTCTCAGTGGTGGTTACATCACTCAGACCATTGGCCTGGCTCTAACCACCGCGGCAATTACCGGGTTTATCACGGGCCTCTATGTGGTCTTGACTCCAATTCTTGGTTGGCTAGTTTTGGGTCAAAAGGCAGGCGCCAAGGTTGCTTGGGGTGTGGCGCTAGCAACTGTTGGTCTTGCGCTGATTTCCATTAATGGCGTGACCATTGAGCCGGGGCAACTTTGGGTGATTCTTTGCGCCCTACTGTTTGCCGCTCACATCACCGGCCTTGGCGCCTGGAGTAAAGGTCTGAATGCCTATGCCCTCACCGTCGTTCAGCTTGCGGTTACCGCGGTGGTGAGTTGGATTGGCGCCATCCCCGATGGCGTTCAGGCGCCAGTCGACTTTGATGGCTGGTTTGCCATCATTTTCACCGCCGTTTTCTCAACCGCGATTGCCTTCTTCGTGCAAACCTGGGCCCAAGGTCACATGGATGCCTCGCGCGTGGCGATCATCTTGACCAGCGAGGTGGTCTTTGCTGCCGCAATTTCGGTGGCCGTCGGTCAAGAAGTATTGCAGGCGAAAACCGTCATCGGTGGCCTCATCATGATTGCCGCAATGCTGCTGGTTGAGTGGCCAAGCCGACGCACTAAAATTGAGTAATGACCAAGAGAACGCGCCCATGGGGCTATTCAGACCTAACCGAAGCCCAGCTGCCTGATTGGGAGTTGCGCCAAGACACTCTTGCTGTTCGCGCAGGGTTGGCTCGCAGCGGTTTCGGCGAGACCGGTGAAGCACTTTACCTAAACTCTGGTTTCACCTATGACTCAGCCGAACAAGCCGAATCTTCTTTCAAGGACGAGACCGAACACCACCTTTACAGCCGCTTCTCTAACCCGACTGTTGCCATGTTCGAAGAGCGCATGGCCGCACTCGAAGGCGCAGAAGCTTGCTTTGCAACCAGCTCGGGTATGTCGGCCATGTTCGCATCGGTTGCCTGTTTGGTAAAGCAGGGTGACCACGTGGTTGCCTCTGCATCGATGTTCAGCTCTTGCTATGTTGTGCTGACCGAAATCTTGCCTTCTTGGGGCGTCACCTTTGAACTTGTTGAGGGCGCCGATGAAAAGACCTGGGCTGCCGCGCTAACCAAGCCGACCCAGGTTGTTTTTATTGAGTCACCTTCAAACCCGCTGATGGAAATCGTGGACATTGCCATGGTCAGCAAGTTGGCCCACAAGGTGGGTGCAACCGTGGTTGTCGACAACGTCATGGCCTCGCCTGTCATGCAAAAACCGCTTGAACTCGGCGCCGACGTGGTCATGTATTCGGCAACTAAGCACATTGATGGCCAGGGCCGCGTTCTTGGCGGGGCGATTTTGGGTTCTCGCGAATACATCAAGACCAAGGTAATGCCGTTTGCTCGTCACACCGGCCCATCGATGAGCGCTTTCAACGCTTGGGTTTTGCTGAAGTCTCTCGAGACCATGACCATGCGTGTTGAGCGCATGAACTCAAGCGCACTCAAGGTGGCCGAGTTCTTGTCAGAGCAAAAGGGCATCAAGCTGGTTTCATATCCTTTGCTTAAATCACACAAGGGTCATGAGCTTGCCAAGAAGCAGATGAAGGGTGGCGGGTCAACCGTAGCTTTCGCAATCGATGGCGATAAGGCCGCAACTTTCAAGTTCATGAACGCACTCAAGGTCATTGACATCTCAAACAACCTAGGCGACAGCAAGTCTCTGATCACCCACCCGGCATCGACAACTCACCGACGACTGTCGGCAGAGGTGCAGGCGGCAATGGGCATCACCGAGAACCTGATGCGTCTATCGGTCGGTCTTGAACACCCGGATGACTTGATTCACGACCTAAAGCAGGCACTGGGACACTAACCCATCACTTCCAATGAAAAATGCCCACCGAATTCGGTGGGCATTTTTCATTTCGATTATTTCTTGGCAGCCTTAGCGGCTTGATTTGCAATCTTGTCGATTGCAGCGCGAATACTGGCCGGGCGGCAGGCAAAATTGATGCGCACGAACTGGTCGTAGTCCTTGCCGTGATCTGCGCCGGGCACGAACGAGACCTTTTCTTTGGCCAAAAGCAACGCCGCCGGGTTCTCACCAAGGTTCAGCGAAGTCAGGTCTAGCCAAGCCAGGTAGCCATTTTCAGGCAGGTGAAAATCAACCGTCGGAAGTTTTTCTGCAATTTCGGCTGCCAAGAGGCGACGTGAATCGGTCAATGTCATCATGGTGCCTTTAAGCCAAGCGTCGCCGTTCTCAAAAGCCTCCACCATGGCAAAAGCACCCAAAAGCGAAGACCTCCAGTGCAGCGCCTCTGGCAATTTGGCAAGTTTCTCGCGCACCTCATCGCTCTGGGTGACGATGATTGAGGCCTTCAGCCCCGCTAGATTGAAAGTCTTGCTAGCGGCGGTAACGGTCACGCCGGTTCGTTTAGCCTCATCCGAGACGGACAGGTATGGGGTGAAGGTTTCACCCGGGAAAGCCATCGGTGCGTGAATTTCATCGCTGATCACCAAAACGCCGTATTTGTCAGCGAGGTGGGCCACCTGGCGAAGTTCTGCCGCGGTGTGCATGCGGCCGACTGGGTTATGCGGGTTGCACATCAAGAACAACTTCACGCCAGACTTGAAAGCCTGTTCAATTGCATCTACATCTAGGCGCCAAAGGGTGACCGGTTTGGCGAATGAATCTGGTTCATCACTGCCGGCACCGGTGGTTGCGCCGCCAACTTTTTCGCGGATCAATGGGGCATCGACTGCAACGAGGCCCACCTCTTCAATCCATTTGTAGAAGGCGCTGTAGACCGGAGAGTTGACCAGCACCTTATCGCCTGGCTTGGCCACGGCTCGAAGAATCTCGACTGAACCGACGCCGACGTCGGTAGCAATGCGAGTATCACTTGGGGCTACTTCCCAATCCCAGTGCCGTTTAGCGAAGCCGGCAAAAGCCTCCCCAACCTCGGGGATCGGGCCTAGGTAACCGACGTCAGAACGCGTGACGAAATCGATAAGCAGCGATTTGATGCCGGGGGCAATCTCGTAGTCCATCTCGGCAACGTGCATTGGCAAGACGTCTCGGTTGAATCGGCGCCATTTTGAGCTGTGTCGCTCGCGCAACTCTTCGAGCGGTCGCAGTTCTGTAGGTAGGTTCGGCATTATTTGATTATCCCAGCATTCCGGTTCAGATAAATGCGCCTATGAGATTCGCTCGAAGACTCGAATCGAAGCGGTATCAAATTTTATGGTTCGAACATATTTGAATTTGCTTTGCAACCACGACGGAGCCTTTTCCAGCATCGAACTTCTATCTGCGGGATCGCTGACCATGAGCACCCTATTACTAGCGGGTTCGGGAGCATCTACCTCACGCCAACGCTTTCCAAAGATTCGGTCTGTCGACTCTGGTGTGGCTTTGAGGGTGAGGTCGATTCGGCCAGCGAATTCTGGCGCATAAGCCACAATCATGAGGTCAAGTGAGCGCGATGCTGGCGAAACGGCATCGGGCAGCAGAATTCCATCCCCCGGCTTCGAAATCTGGTTGATGGTCGTGGCAATTCTGGCCCACTCTGTGCCCTTGGCCAGGGGCTCGCGGCTGGCAATAAAGCTAGGAACAGCCAAAGCACCGATGAGCACACCAACAAAAATTTGCAGAAGTCGAGTTTGTGGTGCCTCCAAAGGCTTCCCAGGCAGTTTAAGTTGGTTCAGTCCATAGGCAATTAGCAGAGCGGTTCCACCGGTGGTGAAGGTTAGGTAATGGTCGACGAAATAGGGGTGAATCGTCAACGAGACCAATAACAGCAGGGTCGATGGCAACGCCGCCCACAAAATGAGAATAAGCGGGGCACGCCTCAATACTGCAAAAATCGCTAGTGAAATTCCAAGGATGGCCATCGGCCAAGCGCGGTTGTAATCGACCGCAATTATTGCTTCCCAGGCATATTGATAAATTGGTTTGGCCGTGATCCAACCGACCTGATTTTTCTCGGCATAGCCATAGATCAGCACTGGCAATGACGCGACTAAGGCCAGCGCAGAGGCAAAAACGAACGGCAAAAATGCCTTTCGGTGCTTGATCAAAATGAATATTGCATAGGCAATCAAAATCAGCGCGTTAAACATGAAGAGGTAGGTGGCCACCGCGGCCAAACCTGCGAAGGCTAACCAGCGAACTTTGCTGGTGTCTCGCTTCAGGGTCCAAATCAAAACCATCGTTAGGCCAATGATTACCGTTGCGGTCACTGAATTCGAGCGGGCCTCGCTGCCAGACATTTCCGTTCTAGGCAGACTCAAGAAAATTATCGAAGCCCACGTGGCCACGTTTAGGCCAAGACCCAGCTGTTGGGCGAGGTGGAAAAGGAGGTAGGCGCTAACCGCCACCGCGATGATGCTTGGCACCCGCAGGCTAAATGCGCCAAACCCGAATGCTCCACCCCAAAAGTGAATAAATGAGTAGTAAGTCGCGTGTACCGCGTCAATTTTGGTGACTAGGTGAAGCAGCGAGGGTAAGGAACGATTTGAGGCGCCGATGGTTGCAGCCTCGTCTTGCCAGAGCGACGGAGTGGACAAATTCCAAAGCATTGCCAGCAGCCCGGCCACCGAAATAGTGAACGGCCGAACCTTAGGACCCCAAATAAAACGCACCAACCTAGCATCGCTTAAGGCGAGCACAAAAATCCGCTGGAAAGCGGTTTAGTTGCTGCTAATTCAATGAGAATTCAGCCAAGATGCGCTGCAGGATTTGGTTTTTCTGCAACTCATCGCTGGTTCTCAGCAAAGCAATTGGTGTCCTTCTGCGAAGCAGGTCTGCAGCGGTCAGCACATTTTCATTTGCGGCGATGTGGCGAAGCTCACCAGCGGTAAAACCAAGACCCTCGAACACTTCGGCAACATCTACTCCGGTCCAACCAATCACAATATCAACCGCAACATTTCCGTGTCGGCGCCAGAGCCCAAGAGCAACTCGTCCACGAACTTCGGCATCCTTGATTTTCAACTCAAGCAGTTTGCCCAATTTCAAAGCACCGACTTTGTTATCTTCGCCATACCAGGCGTTGGGTTTCAGTTTGAAACCAAGCCCCTGAATTTCGTGACGAAGCTCCTCGCCAACATTTAGGCAGTCGGTCAACTTGCCGCCGAAGATGGTGATGATGTTGCGAGTCTTGTCGACCTCCACGGCATGTTTGCGCGAAAGTTTGTGCCAATCGATCTCCGCAGACTTCTTGCTTTGCCGAGGAGTGCTGACCACTAGTGGGCGAACACCACAGCGCTCGGCAACGATGTCGGATTGAGTCAAGGGTTCGGCCAAATTCATCGAACGGTTGATTTGCCGAAGAACGAAGTCCCGGTCCTCGTCGGTGACGTGGGTTTCGGGGCTTTGAACCCGAGTATCTGTGGTTCCAATCACGCTTCGGTCATGCATCGGAATCACATAAAACAGGCGATCCTCTTCATCCCAGAATGCGAGGACGCGGTTATCTTCGGTCAACTTTCGAACTACAAGGTGAATGCCCTTTGAAAAGGCCAGTTTCGAAACCGTTTGATTCTGCAAGAGTTCATTTAACCCATCGGCGTATGGGCCTGCCGCGTTAACCACAGCCTTGGCTGAAACGGTGGTTCGGTCGCCCGTGATCTCATCGTTTATGGCCAGCTTCCAACCATCGGTGTCGTGACGAGCTGCACTGAGTCTTGTGTAATTTCGGGCAACGGCTCCAGTGCTTTGGGCTCGACTGATGAAATCCCAAACGAAGCGAGCATCGTTGTCAAAAAGTAGACCATCGAAATATTGCACGGCCGCGGTTGCATCGGTTCCATCAAGGCTCGGCTCATACTTGACCGCTTGAAGTTTGCTAAACAACTTTGGCATCGGAGTGGTGAATTTGCCGATCACCCAATAAAGCAGGGCGCCTAAAAAAGTAAGGGCTTCATCGGCGGGCGAATTTGGGCCGATTGCGGCCAAGAAACCGATTGATTTGATGCGGGTTGGGTAATGCTTCATTAGTCGCGCTCGCGAAACGCAGAGTTTATAGACGAGTCTGAACTCGAGCGTTTGAAGGTATTTGATGCCACCCCAAACCATGTTGCTTGATTCCTGGCTGGTAAACCCGGCGAAGTCACCCTTGTCGATAATCAGCACCTTGAGACCAGACGCCGAGAGTGAGGCAGCCGTCACAGCACCGTTGATGCCACCACCGATGATGGCAACGTCATATTGGCCGTTCGAAAGCTCATTTAGGGGCACGCGCATAAATATCCAAACCTAGGTCTATCGTCAC
>Ga0213920_1000331_pt1 | contig 40471 bp, 53 predicted proteins | sample McNCre1117MG_FD_161054 | JGI IMG/M metagenome (GOLD analysis project Ga0213920, IMG submission 161054) | Freshwater microbial communities from McNutts Creek, Athens, Georgia, United States - 11-17 MG | ecosystem: Environmental > Aquatic > Freshwater > Creek | place: USA: Georgia | collected...
TGATGCGTCTGTTCACTGATGATGGGGATGCGATCCCTGTCACGGTGTTGGATGTGTCCAACAACCGCGTGACCCAAGTGAAAACCCAGGAAAACGACGGCTATGTGGCCTTGCAGGTCACGTTCGGCGCGCGTAAGGCATCTCGTGTCACCAAGCCTATGGCTGGTCACTTGGCCAAAGCAGGCGTTGAAGCCGGTGAAATTATTCAAGAATTCCAAGTGACTGCTGATGTCGCAGCTAAGTACGCCGCTGGCGCTACTGTGCCTGTGTCTGATGTGTTTGCTGTGGGCCAAAAGGTGGATGTGCAAGGCACAACCATCGGTAAAGGTTTCGCAGGCACGATCAAGCGTCACCACTTCAAGTCGCAGCGCGCGTCGCACGGTAACAGCCGTTCGCACAACGTGCCCGGTTCTATCGGTATGGCACAAGACCCAGGTCGCGTGTTCCCCGGTAAACGCATGTCAGGCCACTTGGGCTCTGACACTGTGACGACACAAAACCTCGACGTGATTCGCATCGACGAAGCCCGCCAACTGTTGATGATCCGTGGCGCAGTGCCTGGCTCAGCCGGTGGTTTCGTGTCTGTGCATCCCGCTGTCAAAGCTAAAGGAGCGAACTGATGCAAGTCGAACTCCTGAACGACCAAGGTCAAGCTGCTTCTAAATACGAAGCACCTGAGGCTGTGTTCGGTCGTGAATACAACGAAGATCTGGTTCACCAGATCGTGGTGGCTTACCAAGCTAACGCGCGTCAAGGCACTCGTGCCCAAAAAGACCGCGAGCAAGTGAAGCACTCCACCAAGAAGCCGTTCAAGCAAAAAGGTACGGGCCGCGCTCGTGCTGGTATGACGTCTTCGCCTTTGTGGCGTGGCGGCGGTCGGATTTTCCCGAACATGCCTGACGAAAACTTCACACAAAAGATCAACAAGAAGATGTACCGCGCTGGTATGGCTTCGATCTTGTCCCAATTGGCCCGCGAAGGTCGTTTGGCTGTGGTTGAGTCTTTGACGGTTGACGCTCCTAAGACCAAGCTGTTGGCTGCCAAATTCAAGGCGATGAACCTTGAGTCTGTGTTGGTCATCGCTGATCAAGTGGACGACAACTTGTACTTGGCCTCGCGCAACTTGCCTAACGTGCTGGTTGTTGAGCCACGTTACGCTGATCCGCTGTCATTGGTTCACTACCGCAAGGTGTTGGTGACCAAGGCCGCCATGGACAAGCTCAAGGAGATGTTTGCATGAGCCACGGACAGAAAAAAACCAAATTCGACGAAGGTCGTTTGATGCAATTGCTGGTCGCTCCCGTCGTGTCCGAAAAGGCCACCATGGTTGCTGAGAAAAGCAATGTCGTCACCTTCAAAGTGCTGCAAGACGCTACTAAACCCGAGATCAAGGCCGCTGTGGAATTGATGTTCAAGGTTGAAGTGCAAGGCGTTTCTGTGGTGAACACCAAAGGCAAGTCCAAGCGTTTTGGCAAATCCATGGGCCGTCGCGACAACGTTCGTAAAGCTTATGTGACGCTCAAAGCTGGTCAAGAGCTGAACATCTCTGGGGAGGCCGCTTAATCATGGCAGTCATCAAGATGAAACCTACGTCGCCCGGTCAACGTGGCGTCGTTAAAGTTACCCGTGATCATCTGTACAAAGGTGATCCTTACGCGCCGCTGCTGGAACCCCAGCATCAAAAAGCTGGCCGTAACAACAACGGTCACATCACAACCCGTCATAAGGGTGGTGGTCACAAGCATCACTATCGCGTTGTGGATTTCAAGCGTAACAAAGATGCTATCCCCGCAAAAGTGGAACGCATTGAATACGATCCAAACCGTACAGCACACATCGCTTTGGTGTGTTACGCAGACGGCGAGCGTCGCTACATCATTGCTCCTCGTGGTTTGGAAGTTGGCGCAACATTGTTGAGCGGTTCGGAAGCCCCGATCCGTGCAGGCAATACCTTGCCCATCCGTAACATTCCCGTGGGTTCAACCATTCACTGCATCGAATTGCAAGTTGGTAAAGGCGCTCAAATCGCTCGCTCCGCTGGTACTTCGGCCACTTTGTTGGCGCGTGAAGGCACTTACGCTCAAGTGCGTATGCGCTCGGGTGAAGTTCGCAAGATCCATATCGATTGCCGCGCCACCATCGGTGAAGTTGCAAACGAAGAACACAGCCTGCGCCAATTGGGTAAAGCTGGTGTCAAGCGCTGGATGGGTATTCGCCCAACCGTGCGTGGTGTCGCTATGAACCCTGTGGATCACCCACACGGCGGTGGCGAAGGTCGCACCGGCGAAGGCCGTCATGCAGTTGACCCATGGGGTAACCTGACCAAAGGTTACCGTACCCGTAACAACAAACGCACACAAGTCATGATTGTGTCGCGTCGTAAAAAGTAAGGGGTAACAAATGACTCGCTCTCTCAAAAAGGGTCCGTTTGTTGACCATCATTTGGTAGCCAAGGTCGACAAGGCCATCGCTAACAAAGACAAAAAGCCGGTGAAAACTTGGTCGCGTCGTTCAATGGTTTTGCCCGATTTCATCGGCTTGACCATCGCTGTGCATAACGGCAAACAACACATCCCTGTTTACATCACCGACCAGATGGTGGGCCATAAGCTCGGCGAATTCGCCTTGACGCGCACCTTCAAAGGTCACCCCGCGGACAAAAAAGTCCAGAAGAAATAAGGAAAGACCATGGAAACACGTGCAGTCCTTAGGGGCGTCCGTCTGTCGGTCGACAAAGGCCGTTTGGTCGCGGACATGATTCGCGGCAAAAAAGTTGATCAGGCTCTGAACATCCTGACGTTCACGCAGAAAAAAGCTGCAGGCATCGTCAAGAAAGTTTTGGAATCTGCGATTGCTAACGCTGAACACAACGACGGTGCTGACATCGACGAATTGAAGGTGAAAACCATCTACGTTGAAAAAGGTGCCACGCTCAAGCGTTTCACTGCCCGCGCCAAAGGCCGCGGCAACAGTATCAGCAAGCCTACTTGTCACGTTTACGTGACAGTCGGTAACTGAAAGGTATAGGAAGATATGGGACAAAAAATCCACCCCACAGGCTTTCGCCTTGCAGTGAGCCGCAACTGGGCTAGCCGCTGGTACGCGAACAACCGTGACTTCGCTGGCATGCTGGCTGAAGACATCAAAGTTCGTGAGTACTTGAAGGCCAAGCTGAAAAACGCTTCTGTGTCTCGCGTTCTCATTGAGCGCCCCGCTAAAAGCGCCCGCATCACCATCTTCTCGGCTCGTCCAGGCGTTGTGATCGGCAAAAAAGGCGAGGACATCGAGAACCTCAAGCGCGAATTGACAGCTCGTTTGGGCGTGCCAGTTGCAGTCAACATCGAAGAAGTGCGCAAGCCTGAAATCGATGCTCAGTTGATCGCAGACAGCATCACCCAACAGCTCGAAAAACGCATCATGTTCCGTCGCGCTATGAAGCGCGCCATGCAAAATGCCATGCGTCTGGGTGCCCAAGGCATCAAGATCATGTCGGCAGGTCGTTTGAACGGCATCGAGATCGCACGTACCGAGTGGTACCGTGAAGGTCGCGTGCCACTTCACACCCTGCGCGCAGACATCGATTACGCAACTTCTGAAGCAAAAACCACCTACGGCATCATCGGTGTCAAGGTGTGGGTCTACAAAGGCGATACCTTGGGTCGTAACGATCTGCCGGCCGCCGTTGAGCCTCGCGAAGAAGAGCGTCGTCCTCGCGGTCCCCGTCGTGATGCTCGCCCTACCGGTGATCGTCCCGCACGCAGCGGCGCTCGTCGTCCTGCAGGTACCAATGCCGCACCAACGGATGGCAGCGATAAACCCGCTGAAGCCGCTGATGCCCCTACAACTGCCGTCAAGCGCGTCCGTAAGGTTGCCGCGCCCGCAACCACTGGCACGGCTGCGGACGGTCAAGGAGAATAAGCATGCTGCAACCAGCACGCCGTAAATACCGCAAAGAACAAAAAGGCCGCAACACCGGCATCGCTACCCGTGGCAACACGGTGGCGTTCGGTGACTTCGGTCTCAAGTCAACTGATCGCGGTCGTCTGACGGCTCGTCAAATTGAGGCCGCACGTCGTGCGATCTCGCGTCACGTGAAGCGTGGCGGTCGCATCTGGATTCGCGTGTTCCCTGACAAGCCGATCTCCCAAAAGCCTGCTGAAGTGCGTATGGGTAACGGTAAAGGTAACCCCGAGTACTACGTGGCTGAAATCCAACCCGGTAAGGTTCTCTACGAAATCGTAGGTGTGCCCGAAGAGTTGGCCCGTGAAGCATTCCGTCTGGCCGCTGCAAAGTTGCCCTTGCGTACCACGTTCGTGGCCCGCATGATCGGCCAGTAATTCAGGAGAGATAAGAAATGAAAGCTGCTGAACTGCGCCAAAAAGACGTTGCTGGCATCGAAGCCGAAGTCAAAGAGCTGCAAAAGGCCCATTTTGGTCTGCGCATGCAAAAAGGCACGCAACAACTCAATAACACGTCACAACTGCGTTCTACACGTCGCAGCATTGCCCGTGCAAAAACCATTCTTGCTGAAAAGCAAGCCGCCAAGTAAGGAGTGAACATGACGGACGCTAAGAAATCCCTCAAACGCACCTTGATTGGCAAGGTGGTCAGTGACAAACGTGCTAAAACCGTGACCGTGCTGGTCGAGCGTCGTGTGAAACACGCGCTCTACGGCAAGATCGTGGCTAAGTCGAGCAAATATCACGCTCACGACGAAACAGGTGAATACCACTTGGGCGACGTGATCGAGATTACCGAAAGCAAGCCAATTTCGAAAACCAAAAACTGGGTTGCGACCCGTTTGGTTGAGAAGGCCGCTGCGGTTTAAAGCTTTTAGGACCTCGGTCCTGCAAAGTCCTGAAAAACGACCCACAATGTGGGTCGTTTTTCTTTTTGTACGCTTCATTTTTAGGATTCAACATGATTCAAGTCGGAGACACCCTGCCACACACCACGCTGATGGAATATTCAGAAGTTGAAGGCGAGGGTTGCAGCATTGGGCCAAACGCCGTTGATGTGGCCAAAGCCGCTGCCGGTAAAACCATTGCTTTGTTTGCCTTGCCCGGCGCATTCACGCCGACTTGCTCTGCCAAGCACGTGCCTGGCTATGTCGAAAACTTTGAGGCATTCAAAGCTGCAGGCGTGGATGAAATCTGGTGCTTGAGTGTGAACGATGCTTTCGTCATGGGGGCATGGGCCCGTGATCAAAAAGTTGGCAACAAGGTTCGTATGTTGGCCGATGGCAGCGCAGATTTCGCCAAAGCCACAGGTTTGACTTTGGATTTGACCGCACGTGGTATGGGCTTGCGCAGCAACCGCTACTCCATGTTGGTCAAAGACGGCAAAGTGGTGGCCTTGAACAATGAAGGCCCAGGCAAATTCGAAGTCAGCGACGCTGCAACGTTGCTGGCCCAAGCCAAGGCTTGAGTCTTTGTAAATGCCCAAAAAAGCCGCGCAATTGCGCGGCTTTTTTATTTGAAATGGCGTGTCGCCAACATCAGGCCAGATTCACCAATCGGTAGACCACGTAAGCACACACAGCCAACACGACCACAGCCAGCGCACGCGTTGTCACCGTGTCTTTGGAGGGCGGCGTATCGCTCGGTAAAGCCTTGTCACCCTTGAGCATGGGCGTCACCAAGTCTTCCTGTTTGAAATACTTATAAAAGGCGATAGAGGCCACATGTAAAGCAATCAGCAGCATCAGCAGTACTTGGCCTATTTCTGTGTGGTAATTCGTGGCAAAACTCACCCAGTCGCCTGAAATCAGAGGCGTCCAAGGACCCGTGGCGGCCACCTCGTCATCGCTGCAAAAGCCACTGACAACCTGCAACAGCAGCGCCAACAGCATGGCCAGCACAGAGAGTGCACCTAGCGGGTTATGGCCAATCGTGTGTTCAGCCTTGTTTTGACGCAAACCCACAACGTATGTGAGCAAGCGACGGGGTGTCGGGAGAAAGTGTGAAAAGCGTGACCAGTAGCCACCCACGAAACCCCATACCAGTCGAAACAAAATCAGGGTCAAGACAACGTAGCCTAACAAGAAATGCAAGCGCAGCCAGTCGTCGCCAACTTCGCCTGTGACATACATGCCAGCGACTGAAGTGAGCAACAAGACATGAAAAATCCGCGTGGGCAAGTCCCAAACTCGAACAGCTAAGACGGAATTGTTTGTAGACATGAAAGACCTTTGTCATCAAAAAGACAGCGACACATAAAGTACGTAAACTCAGCATCGCAAAAACCAATTCTATTTTCTATATTCAAAGGACGGATGCCATGAAAAAAATGCTTTTGACACTGATCGCTGTCAGCAGCGCAGCCCTGAGTTTCTCGGCTGCCGCACAGTTCGCCAAAGCGGAAGATGCGGTGAAATACCGCAAAGCCAGCTTCACAGTGATGGGCGCGCACTTTGGCCGTTTAGGCGCCATGGCGCAAGGCAAGGTGGCATTTGATGCCAATGCCGCCGCTGCCAATGCCGATATCGTCGCCAGCATGGCCAAATTGCCTTGGGCTGCCTTTGGTGAGGGAACCGATCAGGGCGACACCAAAGCCAAGCACGAAATTTGGTCGCAAGCCCCCAAGTTCAAAGAAGCCGCGGAGAAACTCCAAGCCGAATCTGTGAAATTGGCCGCAGCCGCCAAAACAGGCAAAGAAGATGCATTCAAGGCCGCATTCACCGCCACTGCGGGTACCTGCAAATCGTGCCACGACGACTTCCGTAGCAAATAAGACTTGATATGGGTTAAGTCACGCGAGATCACCTTGCGTGACACATCGGGGCACTGTTCTCAGAACGTGCCCCGTTTTAATGGGCGCTCGTGATTTAAATGATGTGTTGTTGGCGCAGGCTTGCAATGGCTGAAGCGTCGAGATGCAGCAACTCTTGGAGCACTTCGTCGGTGTGTTGACCCAGCGTCGGTGGTGTGATGTCTTGCCGAACAGGTGTTGCGCTGAGCTTCATCGGGCTGGCCACCAGCTCAACAGGGCCTGCCAAGGGGTGCTCCCAAGTGCTCACCATGTCTCGCGCTCTGATGTGGGAATCTGCAAAAACTTCAGCCAAGTTATTGATCGCACCGCAAGGCACCTTGGCCGCTTCTAGGGCCTCCAGCCACGCCGATTTGCTGCGCGTCAGCATCACGGTTTCAAGAATGGGGACCAACACGGCGCGGTGACGCACACGGTCGGCATTTTTAATAAAGCGCGGATCGTTGGCCAAGTCCGGACGGTTTGCCACGGCACAAAATTTGGCATATTGGCCGTCGTTGCCTACCGCCAAAATCAAATGGTCTTTCGTGCCGTCTGGCATCGGGGCCACTTCAAACACTTGGTATGGCACGATGTTTTGGTGGGCATTGCCGGCGCGGCCCGGCACCTTGCCTTCCTTTTGTCCGGAGACCAAGTAGTTCGCACCTAAGTTGGCCAGCATCGCCACTTGCGTGTCGAGCAAGGCCATGTCCACTTGTTGGCCAATGCCTGTTTTTTCGGCGTGGCGCAGCGCCGCCAAAATGGCCACGGTGGCGTACATGCCCGTGAACAAATCGGCCACCGCAACGCCCACCTTTTGTGGTCCACCGCCCAAGTCGTCGCGCTCGCCCGTGATGCTCATGAGCCCGCCAATGCCTTGCACCGCGTAGTCGTAGCCTGCACGCTCGCGGTAGGGGCCTGTCTGGCCAAAGCCGGTCACGCTGCAGTAGACCAAGCGTGGGTTGATCGCGATCATGCTCGCGAAGTCGAGCCCATAGCGGGCCATGTCGCCCACCTTGAAGTTTTCGATGAACACATCGCAAGACTTCACCAATTCACGAATCAGTGCTTGTCCTTCGGGTGTTGCGATGTCACACGTCACTGAGCGTTTGTTGCGGTTGGCGCCCAAGTAATACGCGGCATCCCGCGTGTCTGCACCGTCTGCATCCTTCAAAAAGGGAGGGCCCCAGCTGCGCGTGTCGTCGCCAGCGCCAGGGCGTTCAATTTTGATGACGTCTGCGCCGAGGTCAGCCAGAGTTTGTGTGCACCATGGGCCCGCTAAGACGCGGGATAAATCTAAGATTCGAATACCGTCGAGTGAGTTCATGTGCAAATTGTCGGGTAAGTGACAGACGTTGGGCGACATGCAAGTGACAGCCGTCTGTCGTATGCCGCCGCCGCATGTGCGCGCCTGATAATGCGAACCATGAAAAATATATGGCAAATCGTGGTGCTCAGTGCGTTGGTGACTGTGTTGGCAGGCTGCACGCCCGCCTTGAATTGGCGAGAAGTCCGCTTTGAGGACGGCATCGTCACCGCTCTGATGCCTTGCAAACCAGACACTGGGCAGCGCGACGTTACCCTGAAATCGGGGGATCACATCGTGGTGGCGAGCTTGCAAATGCGAGGCTGCGAGGCAAGTGATTTGCAATTTACTTTTGGACAAATGACCTTGCCCGCAGACATGACGTCCACCGAAGCCATGGCGGCATGGCGTTTGGCCAGTTTGGCGCCGTTGAATATGTCATCTGCTGATGCCTCGGCACAGCCTTGGGTCTTGCGTGGCGCCGACGCCATGCCTGTGCCAGTGAAAACACAGGTCACAACGCCGTCGCACCGTGTGCAGTGGGTGTGGTTTGTGCGTGATGGCAAGGTGTACCAAGCCGCTGTTTACGGCAGCCTGCCATCGCCTAAGTTGGATGCGATTGCTGACGAGTATTTTTCAGGAATCAAACTCCCATGAACACCGATTTGTTGTCCCGTCGCGCCGCCGTGTGGGTGTTTGTGGCGTTCGCTTGCGCTTATTTTTTATCGGCCTTGCTGCGTGCCATCACCGCCACGCTCTCGCCCACGTTGTCTGTTGAGTTTGGTTTGCATGCGCGTGATTTGGGTCTGCTGGCTGGCGGCTACTTCTTTGGCTTTTCGTTGACCCAGTTACCGATGGGGCGTTGGCTCGACAGCCATGGCCCTAAAAAGGTCGTGCTGAGCTTTTTAGGTGTGGCGGTCTTGGGCTGCTTGGCCTTTGCGTGGGCGGATGGCTTTGTGGGCTTGCTGCTGTCGCGTGTGCTGATTGGCGTTGGCGTGAGCGCTTGTCTGATGGCTCCACTGACGGGCTATCGCCGCTGGTTGGTGCTTGAAAAGCAGCAGCGCGCCAACTCGTGGATGTTGATGACGGGCTCTTTCGGCATGTTGGCGTCTACCTTGCCTGTGCAGTGGTTGTTGCCGGTCATCGGTTGGCGTTGGATTTTTGTCGGCTTGGCACTGCTGGTGCTGTTGTCCATGGGTTTGATGGCTTGGCAAGTCCCCCGCTGGCGTGTGCCTGAGCAGGCTGATGCCGGGGCCCAAGGGGCACCCGTGGCCACCAAAGAAGGCATTTTGGCTAGCTACGCTCAAGTGTGGCGGCATCCGTACTTTCGCAGCCTCACGCCCATCGGGTTTTTCAACTACGGCGGTTTGATCGCCATGCAAACCCTGTGGGCGGGCCCTTGGATGGTCAAGGTGGCCGGTTACACCGCCTTGGAAGCCGCCACCGGCCTGTTTTGGATCAACGTTTGCATGTTGTTCACGTTCTTGGTTTGGGGGCTCGTGACGCCGTCGCTGTATGCCCGTGGCCTGAATGCCAACAAGTTGATGGCGTGGGGCGTGCCCCTGAACTTCATCGTGCAGATTTACATCGTCTGCGCAGGCGTCGATGCTGGGGCGCTCTCTTGGGCCTTGTTTTGTATCAGCAGTTCTTTTGTATCCTTGGCACAGCCCGCCGTGGGGATGGCGTTTCCGTCAGCCTTGGCGGGGCGTGCTTTGTCTGCCTATAACTTGGTGTTGTTTTTGGGCGTGTTTGTGGTGCAGTGGGGCATGGGTTTGATGATCGACGGCTTTCAAACGGCCGGTTATGCTGAGCCTATTGCTTTCAGGGCGGCCATGGCTGTTTTCTTCTTCAGCTGCTTGGCGTCTTATGGCTATTTCTTGAAGCACAAATCTGACCATTGATAATGCACAACAAGACCTTCGCACAAGTGCCTCCGCACACGTTATGACCAATTGCATTTTCATCATCGCCCACGCTCCTTTGGCGCAAGCCATGCGCGACTGCGCCATGCATGTGTACCCTGAGTGCGCGGCCACTGTGATTGCATTGGACGTGTTGCCCCATGCCGAGCCCGAAGACACCTTGGCGCAAGCACGCCAACTCTTGGCGCATGCTGAAGGTCAAGGCTTGTTGGTGTTGACCGATATATTTGGTGCAACGCCGGCCAATGTGGCGCAAAAATTGGTGGCCAACAATGGCAACGCCAAGCTCATTGCAGGTGTGAATTTACCCATGCTTTTTAGGGCGGTCTGTTACCGCCATGAATCTTTAGATGCCTTGGTGACGCGCGCTCTCGTGGGCGGCACGCAAGGCGTGATGCAGGTGGCGATCACCGCCCCTCAAAATCAAAACCGTCGAATCCATGATCAAAACCACCGCGACCATCAGCAATAAATTAGGCCTGCATGCCCGAGCCTCTGCCAAACTCACCAAACTCGCGGGCAGCTTCCCGTGCGAGGTCTGGATCAGCAAAGGCGAGCGCCGTGTGAATGCCAAAAGCATCATGGGCGTCATGATGCTTGCTGCTGGCATTGGCAGTGACGTGGAGCTTGAAACCAACGGCACGCAAGAGCAAGAGGCCATGGACGGACTGTTGGCGTTGATCAACGACAAGTTCGGCGAAGGCGAATAAGGGGCTTCATGACGTTTTCCATCCACGGTCTTGCAGTTGCGCGCGGTATCGCCATTGGGCGTGCGGTGTTGGTGGCATCCAGTCGCGTGGATGTGGCCCACTATTTCATCGACGAAGGGCAAATCCCTGCTGAGCTCCTGAGACTGTCGCAAGCCCGTGATGCCGTCTCGCAAGAGTTGCAGCAGTTGCATGACACCTTGCCCAAAGAATCGCCCCCTGAACTGGCCGCGATTCTTGAGGTGCACCTGATGCTCTTGCAAGACGAAATGCTGGCGGATGGCGTGAGCCAATGGGTCAAAGACCGGTTCTACAACGCCGAGTGGGCGCTGACTTCGCAGCTTGATGTCGTGGCTCGCCAGTTTGACGAGATGGACGATCCATATTTGCGTGAACGCAAAGGCGATTTGGAGCAAGTGGTGGAGCGCATGCTGCGCCACATCAAAGGCGTGCCTCATGTTGTGCCACAAGCATCGTCTAAGCGCTCGCCATCGTCTCGTCAGCAAGACCTGCAGCTCGATGACGGCATGGATGTTCCTTTGGTCTTGGTCGCGCACGACTTGTCGCCAGCCGACATGCTGCAGTTCAAGCAAAGCGTGTTCACGGGTTTTGTGACCGATGTGGGGGGCAAGACCTCACACACCGCCATCGTGGCGCGCAGTTTGGACATTCCTGCGGTCGTGGGCGCACGAACGGCCAGCCAGTTGGTGCGTCAAGACGACTGGATCATCATTGATGGCGACGCAGGCGTGGTCATCGTCAATCCGTCCTCCATCATCTTGGCCGAATATGGCTTCAAAAAACGCCAGGCCGAATTGGAGCGCGAGCGCTTATCTCGTTTGCGCCACACGCCTGCCGTGACGATGGATGACCAACGTGTGGAGTTGTTGGCCAACATCGAAATGCCCGAAGACGCGCCTGCCGCTTTGGGGGTTGGTGCTGTCGGTGTGGGCTTGTTTCGCAGTGAGTTTTTGTTCATGGGGCGCATCGGTGCGTTGCCCGACGAAGAAGAGCAATTTCAGGCTTACCGTCGCGCGGTAGAGGGCATGCAAGGCTTGCCCGTGACCATTCGCACCGTGGACATTGGCGCGGACAAACCGCTGGACCGTGCGCACAAAGAAGACACGCATCTGAATCCAGCCTTGGGCTTGCGCGCCATCCGTTGGAGCTTGGCTGATCCCGCTATGTTTTTGACCCAATTGCGTGCCGTGTTGCGCGCGGCGGCGTTTGGTCAAGTCAATTTGTTGATTCCCATGCTGGCGCATGCCCGCGAGATCAAACAAACCTTTGCCTTGCTGGACCAAGCGCGTGCGCAGTTGGACGCGCGAGGCGTTGCGTTTGGCCCCCTCAAAGTCGGCGCGATGATTGAGATTCCTGCGGCTGCGTTGAGTGTGAAGATGTTCTTGCGCCATTTCGATTTCTTGTCGATTGGCACCAATGATTTGATTCAATACACCTTGGCCATCGACCGTGCCGACGAGTCGGTGGCTCACTTGTATGACCCGTTGCACCCCGCAGTGTTGCACTTGGTGGCCGACACCATCGCCGAATGTCGCGCGCAAGGCAAAGGCGTGAGTGTGTGCGGTGAAATGGCGGGTGACCCCTCGCTGACGCGTTTGCTACTGGGTTTGGGGCTGCGAAGTTTTTCTATGCATCCCACCCAAATCTTGGCGGTGAAGCAAGAGGTGCTGCGCGCCGACGCTTTGCGTCTGCAAACGTGGGCGCAACAGGTGATGGCCAGCGATGAGCCAGCCGAGTTGATGGGCGTTTAAGCCTTAGACGCTTCCGATGCCGCGTGGGCCTGTTGGTCCGCGTGGTAGCTGGAGCGAACCATTGCGCCGACGGCGGCGTGACTGAATCCCATCTCGTAGGCTTTTTCTTCAAACATCTTGAACGTGTCGGGGTGAACGTAGCGGCGCACGGGGATGTGGCTGGTGCTAGGTGCCAAGTATTGACCAATGGTCAACATGTCGATGTTGTGCGCACGCATGTCTTGCATGACTTGCAAGATCTCTTCGTCGGTCTCGCCCAAGCCGACCATCAAGCCGCTTTTGGTTGGCACGTTGGGGTGGAGCTCTTTGAATTTTTTCAGCAAGTTCAAGCTGAAGGCGTAATCGCTACCGGGGCGCGCTTCTTTGTAGAGGCGTGGCACGGTTTCCATGTTGTGGTTCATGACGTCAGGCGGCGCAGCTTTCAAAATTTCAAGCGCGCGGTCGTCGCGTCCGCGGAAGTCCGGCACCAAAATTTCAATTTGAGTTTGAGGTGACAGTTCGCGCGTGCGGCGAATGCAATCCACAAAGTGCTGGCTGCCACCGTCGCGCAAATCGTCGCGATCCACGCTGGTGATGACCACGTATTTCAGCTTCAATTCAGCAATGGTTTTGGCGAGGTTCTCAGGCTCGTTCGCATCCAATGGATCGGGGCGACCGTGGCCCACATCGCAGAAGGGGCAGCGGCGTGTGCATTTGTCACCCATGATCATGAAGGTGGCGGTGCCTTTGCCAAAGCATTCGCCAATGTTGGGGCAGCTGGCTTCTTCGCACACCGTCACCAATTTGTTGGCCCGCAGGACATCTTTGATTTCGTAGAAACGTGTGGTGGGCGAGCCAGCTTTGACGCGGATCCAGTCGGGCTTTTTCAGCGCTTCGCCTTGCTCGACTTTGACGGGAATGCGCGAGAGCTTGGCGGCGGCTTTTTGTTTGGCCGACGCGTTGTAGTTTTCGACGGTTTGCGCTTCGCGCACAACGGGGTTGTCAGGGGTGGACATAGCAATAAAGCCTGTGTTGGAGGCCCTATGGGGTCAGGGCGTCAAATAGGTGACGAGCTTTTGGCTCAAAACATCAGCGGCATCTTGCCAGCTGACCGATACGCCGATTGTAGAAAGGTCAACGGTTTGCAGGCCTTGGTAGCCGCAAGGGTTGATGCGTTGAAAGGGAGATAGGTCCATGGCCACATTGAGCGCAAGGCCGTGGTACGTGCAGTGGCGGCTGACTTTGATGCCCAGTGCCGCGATCTTGCCAAGCCCCGCGAAGTCGGGGGTCTTGTTGCCGTCTTTTTGTGGGCGTTGTGGCAGCATGGCGTGGCTGTGTGGGTCGTCGAGGCGAACATAAATGCCTGGAGCCCCCGAGACGCGATGCCCTGTCACGCCAAAGTGCAGCAGCGTGCGAATGAGGGCTTCTTCCACACGGTGTACGTACTCTTTCACGTAATAGCCAGCGCGTTGCAAGTTCACCAACGGATAAGCCACCACTTGGCCTGGGCCGTGGTAGGTCACTTGCCCGCCGCGGTTGGTGGCTATCACGGGAATGTTGCCAGGGGCCAACAGGTGGTCGGCTTGCCCTGCCAAGCCTTGCGTGAAGGTGGGTGGGTGTTCGCAGATCCAGAGCGCGTCAGGCGTGTCGGGCCCTCGCTCAGCCGTCCATGCTTGCATCGCGTCATACGTGGGCTGGTAGTCGACCAAGCCCAAATGGTTTACTTGCATGACCGGTTAGAGAACGACTTTGACCATCGGGTGAGAGGACAGCGCGCTGTACAAACTGTCGAGCTGCTCACGGCTGGTCGCTGTCACCGTGACGGTGATGCCCAAATATTTGCCGCCTGAGCTGGCGCGTAACTCGATGCTGGCTGCATCAAAAAAAGGGTCAAACATGCGCACGACATGGGTCACGGTGTGCACGAAGTCGTCATGGGCGAGTCCCATGACTTTGATGGGGAATGCGCTGGGGTATTCGATGAGCGAGTCTTTGCGCGCAGCCGCATTGGCGGTGGGGTCTTGAGGGGGATGGATGGATGCGCTCATGAGTTGGCGATGCTTATGACGAAGCTGGTGAGAGGTTGAAATGGTTTTCAGTATGCATGAGGCGGCAGGTGCGCGCCCGTGAAAAAACGCTAACCCGAAAGATGCCGGTCATTTCATGGCCCGAAATGGGTCGATTTAAGTCGGAATCAGTAAGGGCTTTCTTAAAGCGCAGGTAAAGCGAGGGGGTTTCTACGTATAATCATGGGCTTTGCTAGTTCCAACTTTCGTAACTTCGGTGTAATTTGAGATGACTAAAATCTCGACAAGGCTAGAAGATGAGGCTCCAGAGCCGGAATTCAAGCCCTTAACGCCGCAAGAAGCGCAAGTCTGGCGAATGAAGAATCCAACCGCCTCGCCATGGCTTATTTTGGCGATGCAAGTTGCGGTTGCAGCCACTTTGGCGCTGGTTGTCGGCGTATGGAGTGACCGGCCTGCATGGATGTGGTCCGTGGCTTGGGGCGGTTTTGCTGTCGTGTTGCCTGCTGCCTTGTTTGCCAGAGCGTTGGCTCGGCAGATGAAGTTGGGTTCATCAAGTGCGGCCTTGGCTGGCTTGTTGATGTGGGAGTTGGTCAAAGTTGTTTTGACCGTGGCGCTGCTTGCCGTGGCGCCCAAAGTGATTTCTGAGCTGAGTTGGCTGGCATTGCTGGCTGGCTTTGTGGTGACGATGAAGGTGTATTGGTTGGCGTGGTATTGGTCAGCAATACGCAGTCGATCGGTATAAAAGTTTGAAAATTGAAATGGTGAACTATGTCTGCTGAACACGCTGGAGCGCACGCTCCGACGGCTGGAGAGTACATCCAGCATCACTTGCAACATTTGCAAAAGAACTTTGCATTTGAAAACGTGAAGCAAGAAACTATTGTTGACTTTTCGCTCTTCAACTTCGACTCCGTGGTTTTTTCCTTGGTGTTGGGTGCGTTGGGTTGTTTGGTCATGTGGATGGCGGCTCGCAAAGCGACTTCTGGCGTCCCAGGCCGCTTCCAGGCTGCAGTAGAAATGCTGGCTGAATTGGTGGAGAACCAAGCCAAAGGCGTGATTCACAACGAAAAAAGCCGCAAGCTGATTTCTCCTTTGGCGCTGACCGTGTTCGTTTGGATTTTCCTGATGAACGCCATGGACATGCTGCCTGTCGATTTGATTCCTCAAATTTGGCACAGCGCGGGTCCAGCGATGGGCTTCAAAGATTACATGCGTGTTGTGCCTACGGCCGACTTGTCCACTACTTTGGGCTTGTCCACGTCAGTTTTGCTGATCTGTTTGTTCTACAACATCAAGATCAAAGGTTTGGGTGGTTGGGCGCACGAGTTGATCGCTGCTCCCTTTGGTGACCACTGGGCGCTGTATCCGATTAACTTCTTGATGCAGATGATTGAATACGTTGCAAAAACCGTGTCGCATGGCATGCGGTTGTTCGGCAACATGTTTGCGGGTGAGTTGGTGTTCATGTTGATCGCTCTGATGGGCGGCGGATGGGCAGTCTCGGCATCTGGCATTGGCTTGGCTGTTGGTCACGTCATTGCTGGCACTGTGTGGACCTTGTTCCATATCTTGGTGATCACCCTGCAAGCCTTCATCTTTATGATGTTGACGCTGATCTATGCAGGTCAAGCGCACGACGCACATTGATGTAACTTTTTCTGTTTTCGTTTTTTCTTTTTCACAACTTTTAGGAGCTTTTCATGGAAAACATTCTCGGCCTGGTGGCATTGGCTTGCGGTTTGATCGTTGGTTTGGGCGCTATCGGCGCTTCTATCGGTATCGCTTTGATGGGCGGTAAATTCCTCGAGTCTTCTGCTCGTCAACCTGAATTGATGAACGAATTGCAAACCAAGATGTTCATCTTGGCTGGTTTGATCGACGCTGCTTTCTTGATCGGCGTGGCTATCGCTTTGCTGTTCGCGTTCGCCAACCCCTTCGTTCTGAAGTAATTTGAGCCCCCTTCACGTAAAAGAAGGACTTGAATCGTGAACATTAACGCAACCCTGTTCCTGCAGGCTATTGTTTTTGCAATCCTGGTGTGGTTCACGATGAAATTCGTGTGGCCACCCATTGCGAGCGCTCTTGATGAGCGTTCTGCAAAGATTGCACATGGCTTGGCTGCTGCTGAACACGCCAAAATTGAACTCTCTAACGCGCACAGAGAAGTGGAATTGAAGCTGGCTGAAACCCGCAACGAATCTACAACTCTGTTGGCTGATGCAGAGCGTCGTGCCCAACATTTGATCGACGATGCCAAGGTTCGCGCCTCGGAAGAAGCGAAACGAATCGTGGCTGCCGCTCAAGCAGAGGCTGCACAAGAAGCCGTGAAAGCCCGTGAAGCCTTGCGTGAGCAAGTTGCTGCATTGGCTGTTAAAGGTGCTGAGCAAATTCTCCGCAAGGAAGTCAATGCCAGCGTCCACGCCGACTTGTTGGGTCGCTTGAAGACAGAGCTGTAAGAGGAAGATATGGCTGAACTCGCCACCATTGCCCGTCCTTACGCTGAAGCTTTGTTCCAAGCCTCCAAAGCCGACCTGAGCGCTACTGCCGCATGGTTAGACGAACTCGCCGCAATCGCAAGCAATGCGCAGTTGATGCAATTTGCTGATAACCCCCAAGTCACATCTGAACAAGTGTTCGGTCTGATTCAGGGCGTCGCGAAAGCGCAGTTGTCGCCTGCAGCACAAAACTTTTTGCACGCCGTGATCGACAACGGACGACTGAGCGCAATGCCTGAAATGGCTGCCCAGTTCCGCGAGCGCGTGAATGCACAAAGTGGTACGTCAGATGCCGTGGTTTACAGCGCGTTTGACATCGACGCAGCGGCCTTGGCCAATGTGACGGAATTGCTGCAAAAACGTTTCGGCCGCAAGCTCAACGTTTCTGTGACGCTGCAGCCTGAGCTGATTGGCGGCATTCGCGTGGTGGTGGGTGACCAAGTGCTCGACACTTCGGTCAAAGCCCGTTTGGATCAAATGAAAGTTGCGCTGACTGCCTAAGCCTTTGGCTTGAAAGCAGTTGGCCCTTACAAGAAAGAAGGAAAGAGTCATGCAACTCAATCCCGCAGAAATCTCTGAGCTTATTAAGACTCGTATCGAAGGTTTGGGCACCGATGCCAACGTTCGTAATCAAGGTACCGTTCTCTCGGTGACCGACGGTATCGTTCGCGTGCACGGTCTCTCAGACGCGATGCAAGGCGAAATGTTGGAATTCCCCAACAACACATTCGGTCTGGCCCTGAACCTCGAGCGTGACTCGGTCGGCGCTGTGATCTTGGGTGAGTACGAGCACATCTCTGAAGGCGACGTTGTCAAATGTACAGGTCGTATCTTGGAAGTGCCAGTGGGCCCAGAACTGATTGGCCGCGTGGTGAACGCCTTGGGTCAACCTATCGACGGCAAAGGCCCCATCAACGCCAAGTTGACTGACGTGATCGAAAAAGTTGCGCCAGGCGTGATTGCTCGCGAATCCGTGAGCCAGCCTATGCAAACGGGTTTGAAGTCCATCGACTCCATGGTTCCCGTGGGCCGTGGTCAGCGCGAGTTGATCATTGGTGACCGTCAGACAGGTAAAACTGCTGTCGCGATCGACGCCATCATCAACCAAAAAGGTCAGAACATGACCTGCGTTTACGTCGCGATTGGCCAAAAAGCCTCGTCGATCAAAAACGTGGTGCGCGCTTTGGAACAAGCTGGCGCGATGGAATACACCATCGTGGTGGCCGCTTCTGCCTCTGAATCTGCAGCGATGCAGTATGTGTCAGCCTACTCAGGTTGCACGATGGGCGAATACTTCCGTGACCGTGGCGAAGATGCTTTGATCGTTTATGACGATCTGTCCAAGCAAGCCGTGGCTTACCGTCAAGTGTCTTTGCTGTTGCGTCGCCCACCAGGCCGCGAAGCTTACCCTGGCGACGTGTTCTATCTCCACAGCCGTTTGCTCGAGCGCGCTGCCCGCGTGAACGCCGACTACGTCGAAGCCTTCACAAAAGGCGCCGTCAAAGGCAAAACAGGTTCATTGACTGCATTGCCAATCATTGAAACCCAAGCCGGTGACGTGTCTGCCTTCGTGCCAACCAACGTGATTTCGATCACGGACGGTCAAATCTTCTTGGAAACCTCGTTGTTCAACGCCGGTATCCGTCCTGCGATCAACGCCGGTATCTCGGTGTCTCGCGTGGGTGGTGCAGCTCAGACGAAATTGATCAAGAACTTGTCCGGCGGTATCCGTACCGACTTGGCTCAGTACCGTGAATTGGCTGCTTTTGCCCAGTTCGCTTCTGACCTCGACGAAGCCACACGTAAACAACTCGACCGCGGTGCTCGCGTGACCGAATTGCTCAAGCAAGCCCAGTACAGCCCACAAACCATCAGCTTGATGGGCGCTACTTTGTTTGCTGTCAACAAGGGTTACCTCGACGACATCGAAGTCAAACAAGTTCTGAGCTTTGAACATGGTTTGCATGCTTACCTCAAAGACAAGCACGCAGCGTTGTTGGCCAAATTAGAAGCCGACAAAGCCATGGACAAAGATGCCGAGGCCGACATGAATGCCGCTATCGCAGCATTCAAGAAAACCTTTGCTTAATTCCTACCTGACCACACAAGGAGCCTCTAATGGCAGCAGGTAAGGAAATTCGCGGCAAGATCAAATCGGTGGAAAACACCAAGAAGATCACAAAGGCCATGGAAATGGTGGCCGCGTCCAAAATGCGCAAAGCGCAGGAGCGCATGCGCGCTGCGCGTCCGTACAGCGAAAAAATTCGCCATGTTGCGGCTAACCTCGGCAAGGCCAACCCTGAATACGTTCATCCCTTCATGGAGATCAACGAAGCTAAAGGTGCTGGCTATGTCGTGGTGACCACCGACAAAGGTTTGTGCGGCGGCCTCAACACCAACGTGTTGCGTCTCTTGTCACACAAGTTGCGCGATATGCAAGCTGAAGGCATGACGGCGCAAGCCGTGGCCATTGGCAACAAAGGTTTAGGCTTTTTGAACCGTTCAGGTGTCAAAGTGGTGTCGCACGCGACGCAACTCGGCGATACGCCACATTTGGACAAATTGATTGGCCCCGTGAAGGTTTTGCTCGACGCTTACGTCAATGGCGAAATCAACGCTGTGTATCTGTGCTTCACACGTTTCATCAACACGATGAAACAAGAAGCCGTGGTCGAGCAATTGCTGCCTTTGTCGGCAGAGTTGCTCAAGACCCACGAATTGCACAGCACATGGGACTACATCTACGAGCCCGAGCCGCATGTCGTCATCGATGAGCTGTTGATCCGTTACGTAGAAGCCTTGGTCTATCAGGCCGTGGCTGAAAGTATGGCGTCCGAGCAATCGGCACGCATGGTGGCGATGAAGTCCGCGACCGATAACGCTGGGAACGTGATCAACGAACTCAAACTGGTTTACAACAAGACGCGTCAAGCTGCGATTACGAAAGAACTTTCGGAAATCGTTGCCGGTGCGGCTGCTGTCTGATTTTAATTTTTGGAGCAAAAAATGGCTCATGCCCAAGGCAAGATTGTTCAATGTATTGGCGCTGTGGTGGACGTCGAGTTCCCACGCGACCAAATGCCCAAGGTGTACGACGCACTGAAGCTCGAGGGCACGGCCCTGACGCTCGAAGTGCAGCAACAACTCGGTGACGGCATCGTCCGTACCATCGCGTTGGGCACCTCCGACGGTTTGCGTCGTGGTTTGATGGTGACGAACACTGGCGCGGCGATCACCGTCCCCGTCGGTAAAGCCACCCTCGGCCGCATCATGGACGTGTTGGGTAACCCCATCGACGAACGTGGTCCTGTGGATTTGGCACAAACTGCCTCTATTCACCGCAAAGCCCCTGCGTATGACGAACTCAGCCCTTCGCAAGAATTGCTCGAGACCGGCATCAAAGTGATCGACTTGGTCTGCCCATTCGCCAAAGGCGGTAAGGTTGGCTTGTTCGGTGGCGCCGGTGTGGGCAAGACTGTGAACATGATGGAGTTGATCAACAACATCGCTAAAGCGCACAGCGGCTTGTCCGTGTTCGCTGGTGTGGGTGAGCGTACCCGTGAAGGTAACGACTTCTATCACGAGATGGCTGACTCTGGCGTTGTGAATCTCGAGAAACTCGAAGAGTCCAAAGTGGCCATGGTTTACGGTCAGATGAACGAGCCTCCTGGCAACCGTTTGCGCGTGGCCTTGACAGGTTTGACCATCGCTGAATCGTTCCGTGACGAAGGCAAAGACGTGTTGTTCTTCGTGGACAACATCTATCGCTACACCTTGGCCGGTACCGAAGTGTCCGCCTTGTTGGGTCGTATGCCTTCTGCTGTGGGTTACCAACCTACATTGGCCGAAGAAATGGGCCGTTTGCAAGAGCGTATTACATCGACCAAAGTCGGTTCGATCACCTCCATCCAAGCCGTTTACGTGCCTGCCGATGACTTGACCGATCCATCACCCGCGACCACCTTTGCTCACTTGGACTCCACCGTTGTGTTGTCTCGTGACATCGCATCGCTCGGTATCTACCCAGCTGTGGATCCTTTGGACTCCACCAGCCGTCAGTTGGACCCCTTGGTTGTGGGCGAAGAGCACTACGCCACAGCCCGCGCTGTGCAAGGTACTTTGCAACGCTACAAAGAATTGCGTGACATCATCGCGATTTTGGGCATGGACGAATTGGCGCCTGAAGACAAGCTGGCCGTGGCCCGCGCTCGTAAGATCCAACGTTTCTTGTCGCAGCCTTTCCACGTGGCTGAAGTGTTCACTGGCTCGCCCGGTAAATACGTCACCTTGGCTGAAACGATTCGCGGCTTCAAGATGATTGTGAACGGTGAGTGTGACCACTTGCCAGAACAAGCCTTCTACATGGTCGGCACGATCGACGAAGCCTTCGAAAAAGCTAAGAAGATCTGAGAGATCCTATGAGTACCATCCACGTTGATGTCGTCAGTGCAGAAGAGTTGATCTTCTCCGGCGAAGCCACTTTCGTGGCTTTGCCTGGCGAGGCGGGTGAGCTCGGTATTTATCCGCGCCACACCCCGCTGATCTCGCGCATCCGTCCCGGTTCGGTGCGCATCCACACGGCAGATGGTGGCGAAGAGTTTGTGTTCGTGGCGGGTGGCATTCTTGAAGTGCAGCCCGATTGCGTCACCGTCATGTCTGACACCGCAGTTCGCGGCAAAGACTTGGACGAAGAAAAAGCCAACGCTGCCAAATTGGCTGCTGAAGAAGCAGTCAAGAACGCCAAAGGCGAAGTCGATTTGGCTCGTGCTCGTTCCGAGTTGACCATCTTGGCTGCCGAGTTGTCTGCTTTGCGTCGCTTCCGCGGTAAAAAGTAAAACAGCTTCACGGCTGCAACTTGCCAAAGCCCCTGTCTCACGACTGGGGCTTTTTTCTTGGGCAAAAATCAAGCGACAATTTAGCCATGCGAAAAGCCAAACTCCAAGCCGCAACTGTGGGCGGCAGTGCCGATGAGATTGAGGCCCAGTTCTATGAGGCCTTGCAGCAGGCCGACCTCGACAAGTTGATGGCTTGTTGGGCGGATGAAGACGAAATCATTTGCGTGCACCCGGGTGGCCCGCGCTTGATCGGCAGTGCCACCATTCGCGCCGCTTTTGAGACCCTGTTTGCCAACGGCAACATCGCTGTGCGCCCTGAGCAAGTGAGCAAAGTCGAATCGCTCACCAGTGCCATGCACAACGTGGTGGAGTGTGTGGCCGTGCTTTCTGCTGAAGGCCCACAAGAAGCCTTTGTCATCGCGACCAATGTGTACCAACGCACGCCCCAAGGATGGCGCATGGTGGCCCATCACGCCAGCCCAGGCACCTCGGCGTTGAAGCAAGCGTCAACCCAGACCCCTCAGGTTTTGCATTGAGTTGGGATTACCAAGCACCTTGGTGGCTACCGGGTGGAAATCTGCAAACCATTTATGCCGCCAAAGTTGCGCGGTACTTTAAAAACGCAGACACACGGTGGTCGCGTGAACGTTGGCCAACACCCGATGGCGACTTTATTGACGTCGATTGGCTCAACACCCCCAACGCCGCAGACGATGCGCCACTCTTGGTGCTGTTCCATGGGCTAGAAGGCTCCTCTGGCAGCCACTATGCCCAAGCCTTCGCTGCCGAAGTGCAGCAACGTGGCTGGCGTCTTGCACTCCCGCACTTCAGGGGCTGCAGCGGCGAACTGAACTTGGCCCCTCGCGCCTACCATTCAGGCGATCACGAAGAAATCGCTTGGATGTTGTCTCAGTTTCGGCAGCAACACGACGGCTTGATGTACGCCGTGGGCATTTCACTCGGTGGCAACGCCTTGATGCGTTGGGCGGGTGAGCAAGGGCATCGTGCATCAGGCGTGATCGATGGCATCGCGTCGGTGTGCTCACCCATCGACCTCGCTGCCAGCGGCCATGCGATAGACAGTGGATTTAACAAACGCGTCTATGCCCGCATGTTTTTGTCCAGCATGAAGCCGCGTGCTTTGCAGAAGTTGCATCAATTTCCTGGCCTGTTCGATCCTCACGCTTTGATGCGCGTGGACACCTTGTATGGGTTTGACAACGTGTTCACCGCACCTTTGCATGGCTTTAAAGACACCGATGACTATTGGCAACGCGCCTCCGCCAAGCCGGGCCTCGCCAGCATCCGCGTGCCCGCCTTGGTGATGAATGCCCGCAACGACCCCTTCATTCCAGCCGCCTGTTTGCCCAATGCTCACGATGTGAGCGATTGGGTGCAGTTGTGGCAGCCCGCCACGGGTGGGCATGTCGGATTTGTGAGCGGGGCGTTTCCAGGGCATTTGGCTGACATGCCCCGCGCCGTTGTGGAATGGCTCAAGCAAGCCTCGATTTAAAAGGACAGCTATGGACGACATCGTCAAACAAGCCATTGCCAAATGGCCGAATGTGCCCGACTGTTATGGTTGGCTTGGGCTAGACGCACGTGGCGATTGGTACATGCGTGACGACCAAGTTCAGGCCAAAGGTACGTTTGCCCAAAGTAAGGGCTCTCGCCTACAGCACGAAAAGCTGATTGACTTCATTGGTCGTAACTACGAATCCGACAAGCAAGGCCGCTGGTTTTTTCAAAACGGACCACAGCGCGTGTATGTCGAACTTGAAGCCACCCCATGGGTTTGGCGTATTCAACCAGATGGCAGCCTACAAACGCACACGGGGCGCGCCGCACGCATGCAGCGTTGCTGCGTGGACGAAGCGGGTTACTTTTATATGGACACCGAAATCGGATTTGGTTTGGTGCACACCCAAGATATGCATTTGGCCCTGGCCCCCATCGAGTCGGGTTTGTGGGTGCCCCAAGAAGTGTCGCGTGCCACCTTGAGCCAGCAATTTGGCTACGTACGAAGTCCGCAGACTGCGCAAAAGCCAAACGCACAGGCATAAAAAAACCGGCCTAGGCCGGTTTTTCTGTGAGGTGCCACCAAATTACTTGGCTTCAGCTTTCTTAGGCTCGCTGAACTTAGCGCCGCCTTCGTTCGCCATGTACACCACGGCGCGGCCAATTTCGAGGTCTTCAAAATCGCCACCGCCTTGAGCGCCCATGGCGCCTTTGCCTTTGAGGGCGGAGGTCAACAAAGCTTCGTAACCCTTGCCAATGCGTGGGCCCCAAGCGGCTTTGTCGCCAAACTTAGGTGCGCCAGCAGCGCCGGTTGCGTGACAAGCAGAGCATTGTGCTTTGAACACATCTGCACCAGCCTTCAGCTCGCGGTTCGCATCGCGAATCTCAACAGCCCCAACCTTTTGAATGCGGGCTGCGACGGCCTCAGGCGCATTGGACGAGCCAGCCTGTGGCTTGTTGGCGGAGGTGACAAAGTAAACCAAACCAATGATGATGAAAACGGGCAACACAAATGAGTAACCCACAGCCAGCAACAATTGCTTAGGCGTTTTGATTGGGCCGGTGTGGTCTTCTTCGTGGTGGTTGTCGCTCATGATGAATGTGTCCTTAGGAATCAACTTTTAAACTCTTGAAATTATAGCGGGCCCCCTACAATAGGGATCGACTCAGATGCGGCTGTAGCTCAGTGGATAGAGTATTGGCCTTCGAAGCCTATGGTCATCGCACCTTCTGTGTGAAAATTTGACCATTGGTTCATTTCAAGATTTGCGACTGTAGCTCAGTGGATAGAGTATCGGCCTCCGAAGCCGAGGGCCGTGGGTTCGATCCCCGCCAGTCGCACCAATCAACGCATCCAAGAGTTTTACGCTTCAGTACGTGATGCAAAACGGAGAAAGACCAAGAGTCGCCTCAACATATTAAGTGCATGTTTGAGCTCTGTCGACCAATCGTCACGACATTCACTGACATGCGGTCTGTGCCAAATCTGTGACCGTTTTGTGCCAAAAGGAACATGCATGATTTGCATAAACGTGACACAAATGACGAATGGTCTTGTGCGAGATGAGTTGAGTGTCATGCAGGGAATCAGGATTCATTCTTAGATAGGCCTGTCAGTAACTAAGAAACTACTTGGCGATCATCCAAAGAAGCAGCCCACTGGGTGCGGTTTGCCAGCACCAGTTGGTGGTGAAAAGGCCATGACGTAGGGCGCAATGATGTGACAGAAGGTCTGCTTCAGTTTGAGCCCGAGAAGGAGGTCAAACTCAGTCATAGGTAATGTCAGCCCTCCAATGGCCCCGTGGAGCGCATCTGACTGGATGTCGAATAAATCTTTGTGCGATTTCTCGGTCGTGCCGCTTAGCGCCGCCGTAAACTCTTGGCCCGCCCACGCCGCTGCTGTTGGGATGTTCGGGGCATGCAGTGTTTCCATGTTGAGGTTAATGATAGTCCGTGACAACATCCGCAGATGATTTTGGTCCTGTAGTAGAACTCGCCGTCACCTCATGCCTCCGGTGCCAGTTGAGCCACCTAGTTGCAAAGCGTCCAGACTGCCCTGAGCAAATATGAAGGAGCCAGGGTGTGTCGCTTCATTGGATTGAGTCGACTAGACTCTCTACTTTTTAAACAAAATATTCCGCGAATCGCTCTGCGTGTGCCAGATGTTTGGGATGATTAATTGCATACTAAGGTATGCTTCCCCAAATTACCACTGAGGCGCGACGGTAGCTGTGTACATAACTCATCAAATGGAATCCTTCAACGCGGCCTATGTGAGTTCCATGGCTGCTCACGCTGGCTTGAAGACAGCAAAGACGGACATCGACGACGATAGCGTGGACCTCATGTTGATCGGATCTGGATTCAAGGGCATCATTCGCAACCCTCAGTTGCATCTCCAGTTGAAGTGCACAACAACGCCCAAGATCACTGGGGACATGCTGAAATTCCCGTTGAAGATCAAGAACTACAACGACCTCCGCGACCCGGACGTACTCAGTCCGCAGTATTTGGTAGTGATGGTGGTGCCGCCTCCCGTCAATCAATGGGTTGTCCATGGTCCCGACTGCATGACGCTCTACAACTGCTGCTACTGGCTCTCGTTGAAGGACGCGGTAGAAACAACGAACGATATCTCGGTGACAGTGAACGTCCCAATCGCGCAGCGGCTTACTACGGCTCAATTGCTTTACATGGCGACTTTGGCAAGTGATCGGAAGTGGGCATGACAAACGACCTTCAGGCTGCCCCTGACAGTCCAATTTCGCTTGAACGGATTGAGGCGTACCTAACTCATGCAGGATGGTCCGAAGATCACCGGCTGGACGATGGGGTGGCAAGTATCTGGCATCGGCGAGACAATGACCTCGCTGAAGTCGTGCTTCCTTTGAGGAGGTCGCTCAGGGACTTCAAAGACCGGCTTGATGACGCCCTTAATACAATTGCTCACTTTGAGAGGCGCCCCATCGGCACGCTTTTGAAGGACATTCAAGGGCTTGGTGCTGATTTCGTGCGTGTGCGAGTTATCCACGATGATGTGGTTGACGGCTCAATCCCCCTTGAGGAGGGGGTGATCTTGAATGAAAAGGCACGCGACATGATGATGGCCGCAGCGATGTCCTCAGTGGCGCGTAAGAAGACCTTTATCGGTGCGCGGGGAGATATTGCCCTCACTTATATGAAATCGCTTCGGCTTGGACAGACCAGCATTGGAAGCTATGTTGTCAACGTCATCGCACCGATTCAAATTGCAACCAATGACATTGAAGCGACGAGGCCGTTTTCTAGAGTCGTGACGGAGAATCTGAGTGCCGCCCTTTTGTCACTGAGCGAGGCTGCAGAAGCATATCAGCACACAAATGACCTCACTGTGTTTGACGCTACCGTGAGTCATGGAGTCAGTTCCAATCTATGTGAAGCTGTTCTCGGGATGGGCGGACGTGAGCATCAGCGCAAAATTGCCGTATCTGTCGTTGCGACGCCCACACTACCCACGGAAATTCCCGCAGCAGCGATTGAGTTCAGTACTCGACACTTCAAGGCCATTGAAGCCGCGATCTTGTACTTCAAAGGAGACTATGTCCTCGAAGGTCGAACGATTCGGGGGTACGTTAAGCGTCTGGATCGTGAACACGGCGACGAGGACGGTAGCATTTCAATCACTGCCATCCTATTTGGTAAGAATGAGAAGCACGTCCAGGTAGCACTCCACCCACCTGAGTATGTTGAGGCGATCAGGGCACACGGGCTTGGACTACTGGTTGAGGTTCATGGCGATATCCATGTCACTCCGAGGACGGCAACAATGCTCAATCCCTTGGGTTTCCGGGTGTTCGAGAATGGGGATTTGCTTTAAGCGCAACTCGCGCGCGATCACATTAAAGGGTGCTCTATCGATTGGGTGACGGTTCGAAACCGATGACGAATCATGCTATCGTTTCAGTATGTCTGGATACAAAATCGGATACAAGGTGGCGGGTTAGTCCGCTAAGTCATTAATTTATAAAGAGGGCAGCTTGCGGAACTAAGCTCCCCGCCAGCCGCACCATCTCAAACGTCGCTTTGCGCCTTCAGCACCAAGGCACGCTCATACAGCGTATTGCGTGCTTGCCCCGTCAGTTCTGCCGCCAGTTTGACGGCTGTTTTCAGGGGCAACTCAGCCATCAAAAGCGTTAGCACGCGGTCGTTGTCGGCACCTGATTCCACGTTTTGTACTTGCGCATGTATCACCAATGCGAATTCACCGCGTGTGCGTTGTGCGCCCGCTTGTACCCACGCAGCCAAGTCTTGCGCAGCGACGGTGGCAATTTCTTCAAACTGTTTGGTCAGTTCGCGACCCACGGTCACTGGGCGCTGACCCAACGGGGCCAACGCGGCAGCAAGTGCTTCGATGCGGTGCGGCGCTTCAAGCAGCACCTGTGTACGCGCCTCTTGTTGCAGCACCTCAACGGCGTGCATGCGCTCGGTCGCTTTGGTGGGTAAAAAACCGACAAACACAAAGCCAGACGAGTCATGTGCCGGTGTGCCGCAGGCGCTCAAAAGCGCCGTCACACTGCTGGCCCCAGGCAGCGGAATCACGCGATGACCTGCCTGTTGCACTTGCCACGCCAAACGCGCCCCAGGGTCGCTCACAGCGGGCGTGCCCGCGTCGCTGACGTAGGCCACGCGCTGACCTGCTTGCAGGCGGCGCACCACCTCTTGTGCCGCTTCAGCTTCGTTGTGTTGGTGCACGGCCAGCCATTGGGCCGAGGATTTGTCGATGCCATACGCGCGAAGCAAGGTTTGGCTGTGTCGGGTGTCTTCGCACGCCAAGGTGTCGCACAGGCTCAAGGTGTGCAACGCACGCAAGCTGATGTCGGCCAAATTACCGATAGGCGTGGCCACCACGTACAAGGCGCCGGTCGGATAATGCTGAGCCGAGGCGGCTGCATGTGCGGCGGTCAGGGCTGAATCAAAGTTGGCGCTCATCAGGGAGGGTCTATGGAGAAGCTCAAAGTCAACACACCGCGTGAATCGACCACCAAGCAAAAAGGGGATGCGGCTGAAGACCGCGCCTTGCATCACCTACAAGCGCAAGGCTTGCAGCTGGTGCAACGCAATTATCGAACGCCCGGACGCGGTGGCGGCGAAATAGATTTAATTCTTCGTGACCGCGATGGCACGCTGGTGTTTGTCGAGGTCCGCCAACGCGGTAACTTTGACCACGGCGGGGCTTTGGCCAGCATCACGCCCGCCAAGCGGCGGCGCATTGTGTTTGCGGCGCGGCACTTTTTGATGCGTTTGACCCAAGAGCCTCCTTGCCGTTTTGATGTGGTGGCGTTCGAGTCAGACGGTCTGCATTGGTATCCCGCTGCATTTGATGCCGCGTGAGGGGCACAAAAGGTATCATTCCGCCATGTTAGAGCAACGCATTGAGCAACACTTCATCGACAGTGCCGACTTGAAATACCAAGCCGCGCAAGTCTTGTCTAAACCCATTGCAGCCGCCGTGTCTGCGGTGCTGGCCAGTGTCACCAGTGGTGGCAAGGTGCTGGCCTGCGGCAATGGGGGCTCAGCCGCTGACGCGCAGCACTTTGCCGCTGAGTTTGTTGGCCGCTTCGAGCGCGAACGTCCCGAGTTGGGGGCCATTGCACTCACCACGGACAGTTCCATCATCACAGCCATCGCCAACGACTACAACTTCGAGCAAATTTTTGCCAAGCAAGTGCGTGCGTTGGGTCAGTCGGGCGATGTGTTGTTGGCCATCACGACCAGCGGCAGTTCGCCCAACGTGTTGGCCGCCATTCAGGCCGCACACGAGCGCGACATGACGGTGGTCGCCCTCACGGGCAAAGGCGGCGGCAAGATGGGGCAAGCCCTGCGCGAAACCGATGTGCACATTTGCGTGCCACACGATCGCACCGCCCGAATTCAAGAAGTGCATTTGCTGACCATCCATTGCATTTGCGATGGCGTGGACACGCAGTTGCTCGGTGATCAAGAAGGAAACGAATGACTATGAAAAATACAAGCCAAAAGCTACTCGCCGTTCTGCTGCTCTCCTTGGGCCTGTCGGCCTGTGCCCCCGTCATGATCGGCGGCATGATGGGTGGCGCGATGGTGGCCAGTGACCGTCGGACCACCGGCATTCAGCTCGAAGATGAGGGCATTGAACAACGCAGTGCCACTGCACGCGATGAAAACTTCGGCACCAAAGAGCACATCAACTTCACCAGCTACAACCGCCAAGTGTTGATGACGGGCGAGGTGTCCAGCGACCGTGTTCGCCAACAAATTGAGCAACTGATTGGGCGCGTTGAAAACGTGCGCTTGGTCGCCAACGAATTGGCCGTCGGCCCTGCGTCCAGCTTTGGCGATCGTTCGAACGACGTGTTGTTGGTGGCCAAGGTCAAAGCGGCGATGGTCGACAGCGAAGACGTGTTCGCCAACGTGTTCAAAGTTGTGGCCGAGCGCGGCACGGTCTACTTGATGGGTCGTGTGACCCAACGCGAAGCCACCCGTGCCACCGAGGTGGTGCGCGGTGTGAGCGGCGTGAAGCGCGTGGTGAAAGTGTTTGAGTACATCACCGAAGACGAATTGCGTGCCATGCACCCCAACCGCACGCCGTCTTTGGAGTCCAACAGCAAATCCGTGTCGTTGACGCCACCTGCGACAAGCGGTGCGGTGGTGACGCCGATCAAATAATCGGCGCTGACCATCATAGAAAAGCCCCGCAGTTCTTTGTGAACTGCGGGGCTTTTTCGTGGAGAGGCGTTTTATTTCAAGCGCTTGATCAGGCTCGATGTATCCCAGCGGTTGCCACCCATTTGCTGTACTTCGCCGTAGAACTGGTCGACCATTTTCGTGACGGGCAACACGGCACCGTTACGCTTGGCTTCGTCGAAGACCAAACCTAAGTCTTTGCGCATCCAGTCGACGGCAAAACCAAAATCAAACTTATCGGCCACCATGGTCTTGCCGCGGTTGTCGAGTTGCCAACTTTGGGCCGCACCTTTGCCAATCACGTCGAGCACCAAGTTCATGTCGAGGCCTGCTTTGGCGCCGAAGGCGATGGCTTCGCTCAAGCCTTGCACCAAGCCCGCGATGCAAATTTGGTTGACCATCTTGGTGAGCTGGCCCGCACCGGTTTCGCCCATCAAGGTGAAGGCGCGTGAGAACGCCATGGCCACAGGTTTGACTTGTTCAAACACGGCGGCATCGCCACCGCACATGACGGTCAACATGCCGTTTTGTGCGCCACCTTGGCCACCCGACACGGGGGCGTCGATGAAGTGGATGCCGAGGTTTTTGGCGGCGGTGTGAATTTCGCGGGCCACATCGGCCGAGGCGGTGGTGTGGTCGACCAAGATCGTGCCGGGCTCCATGCCCGCCAAGGCACCGTCTGCGCCGTAGATGACCGAGCGCAAATCGTCGTCATTGCCCACGCAGCAAAACACGATGCGTGCACCTTTGGCCGCTTCGCGTGGGGTCAGTGCGCTTTTGGGGGCCTTGCTGCTTGCAAACTCAGCCACCCAAGCTTGGGCTTTGGCTGGCGAGCGGTTGTACACGGTCACGGCATGGCCGGCGCTGGCCAAGTGGCCCGCCATGGGGTAGCCCATCACGCCCATGCCGATGAAGGCAACTGGCGTGGACGTGGCGGATTCGTAGGTTTTGGCGTTGATGCTAGACATGGTTCGTTTCGTTAAGAGCTGGGGTTGTAAGTGCGCTGAATCATAGGGGCTGTGTGAGCCCTGCGCTGTCACCTGAGTCAACGGCTTGCGCTAGGCAGGGGCCATTCGCCCGTTCGCTCGTGCTTCTTGCAGCGCTTGCGCCATGGTTTGCATGCCATGCGCCGCGCCTGTTTGTTGTGCGCTTTGTATCTGCGCGGTTTTGCCTTCGCGAATCAGGTTGCGAATGGCCGCGGTGGCCACCAACGTTTCAAACACGGCACAGCGGGTGGCGGGCACAGCGCCGTGCAAGGCTGGCGCTGCAGGGCACAGGGTTTGCGTGATCACGCCAATCAAAGCTTCGCTGAGCTGAGCGCGCACCAATGCTTTTTCTTGGGCCTCAAACACATCGACGATGCGCTCCACGCTCGCTGCCGCGCTGCGCGTGTGCAAACTGGCCAGCACCAAGTGGCCGGTTTCGGCGGCGGTGAGGGCGAGGCGGATGGTGTCTAAGTCGCGTAACTCGCCGACCAAAATCACATCAGGGTCTTCGCGTAAAGCGGCGCGCAGCGCGTGCGCAAAGCTGTGGCTGTGCGTGCCGATTTCACGCTGTGTGATGACGCATTGCGCCGAGGTGTGCACAAACTCAATCGGATCTTCGAGTGTCACGATGTGTTGTTGCGTGGACGTATTGAGGTGCTGCACCATCGCCGCCAAGGTGGTCGATTTGCCCGAGCCAGTGGGGCCGGTGACCAGCAACAAGCCGACCTGTTGCAACAACTCAGGCAGCACCTGTGGCGTTTGCAGCGCCGCTAGCGTGGGCGTTTGGCTGGGAATGTGGCGCATCACGGCACCACAACCGTGTTGCTGCAAAAACGCGTTGGCTCTGAAGCGGCCTAAGCCTTCCATGGCAAACGCAAAGTCGACCTCGTGCCCTTGGGCGAAGCGGGCTTGCGCCGGTGCGTCCATCCGTGGGGTCAACAGGGCGAGCAAGGTGTCGTGCGTGAGCGGTTGCATTGCGTTGGCGCTGTCGTCCTGCGCGTTATCGTTGCCAAGTGGCACCAACGCGCCCATCACACGGGCCATGGGCGGGAGCCCCGCAGACAAATGCAAATCAGAGGCATGTAGCGCCACGGCTTGCTGCAGCAGCGTGAACAAGTCATCAGGGGAGGCTGGCATGCAGGGCTCCTTGTTAAAGTTGACCCAAGATGAAAAACTCAGATACAGAACCCCAGTTGAGCGACAAGCTCCGCGCCGTGCAAGCGCGCATCGCGGCCGCCTGCCTAGCCAGTGGTCGAAATGTTGATGCCGTGCAATTGCTGGCCGTCTCCAAAACCTTCAGCGCTGACGATGTGCGCCAAGTGGCGGCGTGTGGCCAACGCGATTTTGGGGAGAACTACATCCAAGAAGGGGTAGACAAAATCACCGCTTTGCAAGGTGACGCACCCCCTTTGGTGTGGCATTGCATTGGCCCCATTCAAAGTAACAAAACCAAACTCGTGGCTGAACACTTCGACTGGGCGCACACGGTCGATCGCCTCAAAATTGCGCAGCGCCTGAACGACCAACGCCCCGCCCATTTGCCCCCGCTCAACGTGTGCCTGCAAGTCAACATCGACGGCGGCGAAACCAAATCAGGCATCGCCCCTGCCGACGTGCTGGCGCTGGCAGCCGAGGTCGCGAAACTGCCGCGCTTGGTTTTGCGCGGCCTCATGACCATCCCTGATCCTGTGGAGGGCTTTGACGCGCAAGTGGCCGTGCATGCCAAAGCACGCGCCTTGTTCGACGAGGTGAAAACCGCGTTGAAGCTGCCTCAGTTCGACACCCTGTCGATGGGCATGACGGGCGACTTAGAAGCCGCCGTGCATGCGGGCAGCACGATGGTGCGGGTGGGGACGGCGATATTTGGCGGACGGACTTACGCCACTTAAAACCGCGGCAAATCCGGATGCTTGATCTGCCCCGCGCGCACCAACATCTTGCCGTATTCGGCACAGCGGTGCAGGGTGGGGATGACCTTGCCGGGGTTCAGTAAACCCTTGCTGTCAAAGGCGCGCTTGACGCCAAACATCTGTTCGTTTTCTTCAGCGCTGAACTGCACGCACATGCTGTTCACCTTCTCGATGCCCACGCCGTGCTCGCCCGTCACCGTGCCGCCCATGGCCACACTGGTTTCCAAAATGTCTGCGCCAAACTGTTCGCAGCGGTGCATTTGGTCGGGATCGTTGGCATCAAACAGAATCAGTGGGTGCAAGTTGCCATCGCCCGCATGGAACACGTTCAAGCAGCGCAGCTGGTATTTCTTTTCCATCTCGCTGATGGCTTCCAAGATGTCGGCCAAACGCTTGCGCGGGATGGTGCTGTCCATGCACATGTAGTCGGGGCTGATGCGGCCCGAGGCGGGAAACGCGTTTTTGCGACCGCTCCAAAACTTCATGCGTTGCGCTTCGTCACGGCTCACGGTGATGGCCGTCGCACCGCAGCCGCGCAGCACCTCGCTCATGCGGCCAATTTCTTCTTCCACCTCTTCGGGTGTGCCATCGCTCTCGCACAGCAAAATGGCGGCGGCGCTCAGGTCGTAGTCGGCGTGGACAAAGTCTTCCACGGCGATGGTCATGGGGCCGTCCATCATCTCTAAGCCGGCGGGGATGATGCCGGCGGCAATCACCGCAGCCACGGCATCGCCCGCTTTGCGCACATCGTCAAAGCTGGCCATGATGCAGCGTGCCAACTGAGGCTTGGGCACGAGCTTGACGGTCACCTCGGTGGTCACTGCCAACATGCCTTCGCTGCCCACGACCACGGGCAGCAAGTCCAGGCCCGGTGTGTCGAGCGCCTCGCTGCCAAACTCAATCGGCTCGCCCTCAATCGTGAAGCCCTTCACCTTGAGCACGTTGTGCACGGTGAGGCCGTATTTCAAACAATGCACGCCACCCGAGTTCTCGGCCACGTTGCCGCCAATGGTGCAAGCAATTTGGCTGGACGGGTCGGGCGCGTAGTACAGCCCGTATTGCGACACCGCTTCGCTGATGGCGAGGTTGCGCACCCCGCACTGCACCACAGCAGTTCGAGCGACGGGGTCGATGTTGAGAATTTGGTTGAACTTGGCCAACGACAGCGTCACACCCAGGGTGTGCGGCATCGCACCACCCGACAGGCCAGTGCCTGCACCGCGTGCGACCACGGGCACGTCCAGTGCGTAACAGGTCTTGAGCACGGCTTGCACTTGATCCACCGTCTCGGGCAGTGCCACGCACATGGGGCGGGCGCGGTAGGCGGTGAGGCCGTCGCACTCGTAAGGCACGGTGTCCTCGGTGGTGTAGAGCAGAGCGTGCTGTGGCAGCACTTGCAGCAGTGATTGCACGACTTGCGCCTGACGCTCGGCGCGGGCAAGGGTGGTTTGCTGGTCGGTGGTGAGTGGGGCGTTCATGCGTTGCACTTTACGGCAAAACTGGCGGTTGGCGTGTGAAGAAAGTTTCAGCGTGCGTTGAAATGGTTTTGTTTCGTTCGCGTCGAGTGGGCAGTGGGTGTGAGGTTGCGCAACGGTCTACACAACGATCAACGCTGGCGACTGGGTATTTGTCTGCAGACCTAAACGTCGTGAATGGGAGGGGCCGGTACCGTCATACGGCGCCATTCGTCGCGTAGCGATGTAAGCCGTGTGGCGGTACCGGCCCCTCCCGTTCACAGCGAGAGAAAACAACGCCACGAAATTAAGCAACAGCCTTCTTCAGCCAATCCGCAAACGCAGCACACTCCCACCGGTCCATTGCCCCCGTGCGCCAACACAGGTAATGCCCGTGCGGGCTAGGCACTTGACGCGGGAAGATGCGCACCAGTGTGCCGTTTTCAAGCCATGGAGCGCCGAGCTTCAAGCGCACCAAGCCCACGCCCAAGCCTTGCGCCGCGGCATCGCACATCAAGCCGATGTCGTTGAAGCTTGATCCGTCAATCGGTTCTGGCCAATCCAAGTCGTGCGCGGCAAACCAAGTGCGCCAGGGCTCCAGCGGGCTGCGCAACAGGGTGGCATCGGCCAAGTCTTCCGGGGTGTCAAACGGACCGTGCTCGCGGATGTAGGCGGGTGAGGCCAGTGGCGTCACGTCGTCTTTCATGATGCACAGGTGTTCTACATCGGCATAGCGGCCGGTGCCAAAGCGGATGGTCAGGTCAGCGTCTTCGGCCACCACATCTAGCAGCGGGATGCTCACTTGCAACGTGATGTCAATCTCGGGGTAGGCCTCGGCAAATTGCCGCAGGCGCGGCATCAGGATGGAGCGCGCAAACGTCGGGGTGACCGCCAAACGCAGCTTGCGTTTGCCGTTGCTGGCCGTGCCGTCTTTGCCGGGGAAGCGCTCCAAGATGGACAGACCTTCGCGCACATGGGCCAGGTACTCGCTGCCCTCGGTGGTGAGCGAAAAGTCCGCACGGCCAAACAGCTTCGCTCCCAACAGTTGTTCAAGCTGTTTGACGCGGTGGCTCACCGCGCTAGGCGTCACGCACAACTCTTCTGCGGCTTGGGTGACCGAGCGCAAACGCGCCAGTGCTTCAAAGGTGAGCAAACACTGGATCGGCGGGATGCGGCTGGTCATCTGGGCGGTGCGTGGCTTACTTGAAGATCACCGTTTTGTGGCCGTTCAGCAGCACGCGATGCTCGCTGTGCCACTTGACGGCACGAGCCAGCACTTGGCTTTCGGTGTCGCGGCCTTGGGTGGTCAGGTCTTCCACGGTCTTGCTGTGGTCCACGCGGGCCACGTCTTGCTCAATGATGGGGCCTTCGTCCAAGTCGGCCGTCACGTAGTGGGCGGTGGCGCCAATCAACTTCACGCCACGGTCGTGCGCTTGGTAATAAGGCTTGGCGCCTTTGAAGCTGGGCAAGAAGCTGTGGTGAATGTTGATCGCACGGCCCGCCAGTTTTTGGCACAAGTCGTCGCTCAAGATTTGCATGTAGCGGGCCAACACCACCAACTCAGCGCCTTCGGCTTGGATGATCTCGTACTGCTTGGCTTCGCCCTGCGCCTTGGTGGCTGCGGTGACGGGAATGTGGTGGAACGGCACGTTGTAGCTCGCTGCCAGTTGGTAGAACTCGCGGTGATTGCTGACGATGGCGCGAATGTCCAAGGGCAAGAGGCCGCTTTTCCAACGGAACAGCAAGTCGTTCAAGCAGTGACCTTCTTTGCTGACCATGATCACCGTGCGCATGGGTTGCGTGGTGTCGTGCAGCGTCCACTTCATGTCGAAGCTGGCGGCCAGTGTGGCGAGCTGTGTGCGCAGATCGTCTTGCTTGACCGCCTCGCAGGCAAATTGCACGCGCATGAAGAACAACCCCGTGTCGTGGTCGTTGTACTGGGCGGCTTCTTCGATGTTGCCTTGGCGCTCCAGCAAAAAGCCAGACACAGCATGAACAATGCCCTGACGATCAGGGCAAGACAGATTGAGGATGTAAGCGGTCATAGGCCGCGATTGTAGTTTTGTGGCCCAGTTGCCTGGGCGACAGGGGTTTAGTGCACCACGACGGGGTTTTGCGCCAATTCGGCGTAACCCGCCAAGGTGTCTTCCACCTCTTCTTGCGTGGGGGCGTTTTCTTGCCAAGCACGCAGGTGGGCTTGGAATTGCTCGGCCCACGAGCCTTCGAGAAACAGCTCTTTGCCGGTGCGTTTGTCGACAATTTCAAACCCATGGCGCGCCAGCGCAGGCACGTCGGGTCGGACAGGCGCCAACGCGTCGTCCTGCACCTGAAGGTGCATCACGGAATACGTGTCAGAGTTGTAGAGCATGTCCATGGGGTTCTTTCGGCGAAATACGAATTGCATCTAAGCATATCGGATTCAAAAAGCCAAATTCAAGAGCCGGGTTTTTCAATGCTGCGTAAAAGTTGATCCACCGCGTCGCCGTTGGCATTGGTGATGCGCAAACGTACCGGTAAGTAGTCCAAAGTGGGGGCCAGCCACAGTTCAATGCGCTGGTCAAACGCTTTGCGCGGGTTGCGGTTGAGCTTCAAACTGGGCAAGTCCCCGTAGGGGAGTTGGAGGTTTTCCTCTTTCTCGACCACAAACTGCCACACCTCGGCTTCGCGTTGGGACACGGTTTGAAACGACAGCATGGTGCCCGCTGGATAACGCGTGGGGTCGGCCGCTAGCAGGGCGCTGAGTTGAAGAATCACGCTCAGGCGGTCTTGTGCGCCTTTGAGCAGAGGCACATCCGGCGTGTTGGCGCTGAAGCTGATGATGTTTTTGTCGCGCTGAAAATGCGCGGCCAACTCGCTGCGTGATTTGTCGCCAAAGCGCAGCGGCATCAAACCCTCGGCCCCTAGGTTGCCACTGCTGGTTTGAACGCGGGAGCCCAGCAAAAAGGCGCCCACTTCGAGCCGAGCGTCGTAGCGTTGACCATCTTGTCGCCAAAGCAGCTCGGCCCAAGCCGAGTAGTTGAGGTGACGCGTTGTGCCCTTGACGTCGTATTTCAGCAAGGCCGCTTGAGGCGGTTTGAAGGCCGTGGCCTCGGTGGCACTGGCTGCGTGCGGTGTGGCGCGGTTGAACGGTGGCAAATCTACGCCCGAGGCGCTGCGTGCTGGCAAGGCCACGGGGGCGGTGATCTGTGCGCTCAGGTCCTCAATTTCTTGGTGGGTGGCGAGCCGATGTGCGGTGGGGCCATGCGGTGCGGTCTCGTCGGCCAGCGTGTGCGTGGCGGTGTTGGCCACGGTCTGCGGGGGTGTGGGGCGAGGCACTTGCGGTGCCCGAGGCGCGGCCAATTCAATCTGGCGGGTGGTGAATGTCGCGATGCGCAGCGGCGCGTCTGCTCTTGGGGCGAACCACGTGGGACTGCCTGCCAGCAACCACAGATGCACACCGAGCACAGCCACCACCAACAGCAGGGCATGGCGGCGCTTCAAGCCAAAGGCAGGGCTTGGCGATCGATCGCTGTGCATGCGGGCTGCCACAACGCGGCTTAAGCCGCGACGTAACCCAACTCGGCCGAGAGCTGCTGCGCGGCCACGCGCAAGGCGTGGGCGGGCTTGCCGTCCCAGCGGGCATCAAAGCTGGATGCGGGGCCGAGCGAGACCATGCCCAACACCAAGTGGCTGTCCGAATCGAACACGGGCGCACAAAACCCCACCACGCCGGGCAGCAGGGCATCGACCACACGGGCCACGCCGCGCTGGCGCACTTCGTTCAACATGTTTTGACGTCTGCTTGTGTGGCCGGCACATCGGGGCGTTTCATTTTTTGAATGCGTGCCAACTCGGCCTTGACCATGGGCGTGGTCAAGTCCTGTGGCATGAACGCGGCAAAGCAGCGGCCTGTGGCGGAGGTGAGCAGGGGCATCACATCGCCCAAACGCAAAATCGTCATCGCGTGAGGCGACTCTTGCCAATGGATGATGGTGGGGCCTTGGTTGCCCCACACGGCCAGCGCCACGGTGTGGCCGATCTCGGCCATCAACGCGGCCATGCGCTCGCGTGCGAGCTTGACGGGGTCCAGGCGCGAGAGCGATGCCAAGCCCAGTTGCAAGGCGGCAGGGCCTAAGTCATAGCGGGTGCTGGCGTTGTCTTGGGTGACCAGCGCCAAGCGCTGAAAGCTCACCAAATAGCGGTGCGCTTTGGCAGCGCTCATGCCCGCAGCTGCGGCCAAGTCGCGCAGCATCAACGGGCCTTCTGCCTTGGCCAGAACATCGAGCAAGGCAAAGCCTACTTCGACGGATTGAATGCCTGCGCGTTCTTTCATAAGTGCCTCAAAGCGTGGATTTTAGAATTATGATTAGGTAAATCAATTCATTAATGCGTAATTTTGCCTGAGGACAACATCCATGAAACTGGCCACCTACAAAGACGGTTCACGCGACGGACAGCTGGTCGTTGTGTCGCGTGATTTGAGCACAGCGCATTATGCGACCGGCATCGCCTCCAAGATGCAACAAGTGCTCGACGACTGGAACTTCATGGCCCCCCAGTTGCAAGACTTGTACGAAACCCTCAACAACGGCAAAGCGCGTCACGCCTTCCCGTTTGATCCAGCGCTGTGCATGGCCCCGCTGCCCCGTGCTTACCAATGGGCGGACGGCTCGGCCTACATCAACCACGTGGAGTTGGTGCGTGCAGCGCGAGACTCCGAAGTGCCGCAGAGCTTTTACGAAGACCCGCTGATGTACCAAGGTGGCAGCGATGACTTCATCGGTGCCCGTGACGATGTGGTGTGCCCCAGCGAAGACTACGGCATCGACTTTGAAGCCGAATTGGCGGTGATCACCGGCGATGTGCCCATGCAAGCCACGCCTGAGCAAGCGCTGGACGGCATCCGTTTGGTCATGCTGGCCAACGATGTGTCACTGCGCCACTTGATTCCAAACGAACTCACCAAAGGCTTTGGCTTTTTTCAAGGCAAACCCGCCACCGCGTTCAGCCCCGTGGCCGTGACCTTGGACGAGTTGGGCGACGCATGGGACAAAGGCCGTTTGCACTTGACCGTGCAATCGACTTGGAACGGTCGCAAAGTGGGCATGTGCGATGCGGGCCCCGACATGACGTTTCACTTTGGTCAACTGATTGCCCACATCTGCAAAACCCGCAATGTGCGCGCAGGCTCCATCGTGGGCAGTGGCACGGTGAGCAACCAAGGGGTGGAAACCAAGGGAAAAAAAGAGTGGCCCAAGGGCTACAGCTGCATCGCCGAAAAGCGTGCGATTGAAACCATCTTGGATGGCAAACCCAGCACCGAGTACATGAAGTTTGGCGACACGATCCGCATCGAAGTCAAAGGCAAAGATGGGCAGAGCGTGTTTGGCGCGATTGACCAAAAAATTGCACCCTTGCTCCCCTGAGCGGCTTCAGCTGCCGTAGACCGTGGCGAAATCGGCAAAGCCTTTGACTTCGAGTGGGTTGCCAAAGGGGTCGAGAAAAAACATGGTCCACTGCTCGCCCGGTTGACCGGCAAAGCGCAGGTGCGGCTCCAACACAAAAGCGGTGCCTGCGGCTTGGAGCCGTTCGGCCATGGCCTTCCAGTCGGGCAAATTCATCACCAAACCAAAGTGCGGCATGGGGACCAACTTACCGTCCACATGGCCGGTGTTTTGCGTTTTCAATGGCTCACCCAAATGCAAAGAGATTTGGTGACCGTAGAAGTCAAAGTCCACCCAGGTGGCGGTGCTCCGTCCCTCGGTGCAACCCAGCACATCGCCATAAAAATGACGGGCGGTGGCTAGGTCGGTGACGTTGAAGGCGAAATGAAAAAGGCTGCGCATGCTCCAAGCATAAACGCAGCCTAGAAAAATGGCAGCCGCGGGGGCTGCCATCTCAGACAAACCGGTGACTTACTTCACCGCAGGGTCTGCCGCCATTTGGTCAAACTTCTTGAAGTACTGACGCGCCATGGCCACCACTTGGGCGTCGGTGGGGTGGTCGCTGGCAACGCTGTCGACGATGCTGTGGGCCACCGCCGCGTCGTGCTGCTGGGTCCAGTCGCGGAATTCGTCACGTGCTTTGCCGGGGCCTGTGATCAGCACCTCGTGCGTGCCCTGCAAGGCCTTG
>Ga0213920_1000333_pt1 | contig 40345 bp, 37 predicted proteins | sample McNCre1117MG_FD_161054 | JGI IMG/M metagenome (GOLD analysis project Ga0213920, IMG submission 161054) | Freshwater microbial communities from McNutts Creek, Athens, Georgia, United States - 11-17 MG | ecosystem: Environmental > Aquatic > Freshwater > Creek | place: USA: Georgia | collected...
CGGCGCCCGCATGTGGTCATGGCAGCACTGGCCCTGTTCGTTGGCCTGAGTGCTGCCAACGCGATGGGGGGGCTACTGCAGGGTACCTTTTTCGGCCTCTGTCTAGGCGTGATGCTGCTGCGCCGACATCAGGTTCCATTTGGCCTCATGGGCGGCGTCGCGCTGTGCTGCATGATCGCGACGCTTTCCAGTCTGCGAGTTGATCTGTCTATCGCGCCCATGCTGCGCTACGCGCGGCCTTTTGTCGAGGGCTATCTGCTTGCGATCCTGCTTTATCACGGCTGCCGCATCCAGTCGCTAAAGTCGCTGCTGTCCGCCTTGGCGGGTTATTTACTGATCGAGCTTTTCTGCGCTCTGGCGATGGCAGTCTTGCCCGAGTTCCGTTCCGCACTGCTCGAGCAGTGGTACGGCGATGATTCCTATGATGGACAGGCCTTTCAGGCCGCGCTACTGTTTCGCGGCTTTGGAGTGTCAAGGCATCACCTGTTCGGCCTTCCGCTGGCGCTGGGTATCGTCGGCTTGCTGCTGCTGGTCGGCGCAAGCCTAGAGGCCAGAATGTCGCGACGGTGGCTGCTGACTGGCGCTGCTGCAGGCTGCGCTCTTCTGATCCTGCCGAATGCCCGGGTCGGCTTAGTGCCGTTACTGATCTGTTACGCACTCGGCATCAGTCTCTTCTTTCGCTTTTGCTATCTGCGGCAGATTCTGGTGCTGGCCGGTTTGGGCGTGCCGCTGTTGCTACTGCTGGTGCGTATCTATTTGGGCGACGCCGGCGAGTTGCTGATTGACTGGATGCACGAGGGTGTGATGCAGTTCATCGATCCATCCTATGCTGCTGATGTGACTACGGTGAGCGACCTGCGAGCCATGGTTATACTGCCGGCCGACCCTTTGGTCTGGCTGATCGGTGATGGACGGATCTGCCAACCAGGCGAGAGCTGCTACTCCGATATCGGTTGGATCAGGCTGCTACAAGAGGGTGGCTTACTTTTGGCATTTTCGGTGGCATTGCTCTATTGGGGGGCGATTTTGAAGATCCATGTGGGGCTAAGCCGATTCGGCTTGAATAGCCCAGTGCGTCGCGTGCGCTCCTCTCGTAACCTTCTACTATGGGTGCTGCTGGTCACCTTCGTTCTAGCAATGGTCAAGGGAGACGCTTATGCCCCAAACGATTACTCCCGACTCCTCATGATGATGGCGGTGCTTGTGAATCAGCTGCCCGTGTGGAGCCGAAGCGCTCGTTTCCTCTCTCCGATTTCCTCTACGACATGATCAGGCATTTCCTCAATTACCTGCTGCGCTGGCTGCCTCCATCGAGACTATTCTCGCTGCGACGTTGGCTGTTACGCAGAGCTGGCATTAATTTGGCCGACGATGTCAGCTTCTGTGGCGGTGGTTGGATTTACGGGCCTGGGAGTTTGCGCATTGGCGCAGGCAGTTGGCTCAGCCCTGCAACTGTGTTCTATACCCATCAACAAGCCACCATCCAGATTGGCCAGCGCTGCGACATCGGTCCTGGTGTTGAGTTCATTACAGGTGGACATCTTGTTGGCCCGAGCAACCGTCGTGCCGGCGAAGGCAAGGCCCGACCGATCGAGATCGGTGATGGCTGCTGGATTGGCGCACGTTCGGTCATCCTAGGAGGGGTGCGCATCGGCGCTGGTTGCGTGGTGGCCGCGGGCAGCGTAGTCACCCGGGATGTGCCCGACAATATGTTGGTCGCGGGTGTACCGGCGCGCATCAAGCGGCAACTTGTCGGAGAGCAGAGCGAATGAACCCCTCGTCCCGGCAGCTTCGTCCGGTGGTGTTGGTGGTGTGTAATGCGCTCGACGATGTCACCCGGATGGAGCGGCGTATCACCACCGACAGTCCGGCGGCTTCCCGCAAGGTCTTCCTTATGGCTCAGGCTTTACGTCTGGCCGGCGTTCGTCCGGTCGTGCTGAGTCTGGGCCGCGGAAGGTCCGATGGCTCGGGAGACGCCTTCACTGCGAAGGTGTGCCGTGTGGGCGGAGTGCCTACTATCTACGCGCCTTTCTCACACCGGCGCGGTCTTTCCGAGCTGCTGTCCCTACTCGGCCTTCTGAGGCCTTTGCAGCAGCTGGCCCGGCACTCTCGGCGTGCAGTGATTTTCTACAACCGCATGCCAGCCTATTTGCCGCTGCTGCGCGCGACCTCCCGCCTCGGCTATCGCAGTTTTCTCGATCTGGAGGATGGCGAAGTAATCGCCGGTCGATCTCTGCAGGAGCGTCTGGCCCGGATCGTTCAGGCCCAGTTCGATCGCCATTGCCGTGATGGTGCGCTGCTGGCGTGCAGCGCGCTCGAGGCGATGACCTCCGTGCGTCCGGTGTACTGCTATTACGGCACGGCGGTTGGTGATGTCAACGTACCGCGCTGGCAGACCGACGAAATCAGCTGCTTGATGTCGGGCACGCTGGCAAATGACACTGGTGCGCCGCTGTTGATCGAGGCGATCCGACGACTGCGGGCTCGCCAGCTAGACTGGGCTGCCGGGCTGTGCTTCGAGATCACTGGCAAGGGAGAGAGTCTGGGCGCGTTCGAGCAGCTGGCTGCCGAGCCCGGGCTGCCTCGGGTGCGTGTGCATGGTCGCACTTCCGATGCTCGCTATCTCGAGATCCTGCGGGGCTGCGAGATCGGGCTGGCCCTCAAGCCGGTCGGCGGTGCGCTGGCCGACACAACCTTTCCATCAAAGGTCATCGAGTTTGCCGGCTCCGGGCTGTTGGTGCTGTCGACCGACATCAGCGACGTGCGCCGTCTGCTCGGTGACGGCGCGCGCTATCTCGAGCGCAACGACCCCGAACTGCTGATCGAGCGGCTGTCCGCGATCGCGACGGACCGGAATGCTGCTGCGCACTGCGCTCGCCGAGGCCGTGAGGTGGCCGAGTACCACTGTGCACCATCACGTGCAGGGGAGGACTTGCGGCGATTCCTCTTCGGGGACCTGAAATGAAGCCGCAAGTTAAGAAAATTATGGCGTGGCATCCGGTCCTGACGGATCACCAGGCCTTCACGTATCAGGAGGTTGCTCGCCAGAGTGGTTTGCCTGTCGTTGTGCAAGTTGCAAAGCAAGAGGACGAGACCCGTCGAGCGCAAGGCTGGACCGAAACTCGGGTGACTAGCATCGAGCGCCAGCTCATCCCGGCAAGAGGTTTCATACGGTATGGCCTGCGTCTTCTGTTGGAAAACCGAGACCAGATTCATCTGTTCGGCAGTGCCTTTGAGAATCCGCGGATGCTGCTGCTGCTGTGGTTAGCTACAAGACTGAATTTAGATTGTTACATTATTTCCGAGCCGTATTCGCCGGTCTCCTTCGGCTATCTACGGGATCAGATGGCCTGGCGAGAGAAGCTGAAGACTTGGCTTCGTCCATACCTTTACCGTGGATACATGCTGGCGCTGCGTGGTGGTTTAAAGGGGATTTTCACCATCTCGCGTCTGGCGGCAAATCAGTACGCTGCAGCTGGTATGCCCGCTGAGCGGCTGTTCCCGTTCGGCTATTTCGTGCCTGCCGAAACTGCTGAAACTGCCGCAGTGCCGAAGGTTACTTTTTCTGCAGCCTCGGCCGGGCATCTGCGACTGGTGTTTGTCGGTAGTCTGATCGCAATAAAGGGGTTGTCCACCTTGATCGGTGCGGTGCGCCGTGCGATCGCCAGCGGCGCTGACCTGCAACTCGAGGTCTATGGTCCAGGTGATCCGACGGGATTTGACTTCGATGGTGAACGAGTCCGCTACGCTGGCCGCATACCTTTCGGCAAAACTCAGCAACGTCTGCCGGGACATGACCTTCTGGTGCTGCCCAGCCACTATGACGGCTGGGGCGTCGTCGTCAACGAGGCGCTTTGCGCCGGCGTGCCGGTGCTGTGTAGCGATCAGGTCGGTGCGCGCGTGCTGGTGGAGACCTTCGGCGCCGGGCAGGTCTTTGCCCGTGGAGACGAGCAAGCACTCGCGCATCTGCTCGTCTCGCTAGCAAACCGGCCTGAGCGGCTGCAGGCGATGAAGTCGGCTTGCGCCACCGCCGCCGAGGCCATCCAGCCCCTACGGGCGGCCGCCTACTTGTTGGAGGTGCTGTCGGAAGAGCCAGCTGCACGTGCAGCCATTCCTTCCCCCTGGTATCGGACAGCCTGATCGATGACCGTCGACATTTCCCTTAGTGCCCGGGTTCGGCTTCATCTCACCAACGTGGCCGGAGCCGGCGCCTCCCAACTTCTGCAGTCGTTGCTGCCGGCGCTGGAGCGCTATCCTGGCGTAGTGGTCGAGCGTATCGAGCTTCCCGACCGCGGCAAGCTGGCCGAGTATCACAGCAGCAGCCCGGCCACAGTAGCTGAGGTCTACCGCCGTCGCCTCCCTAACGCGCTGTCCCGTATGCTCGAATGCACCTTGCTTGCCCGTCGCTTCGACGGCGAGTCGCCTCTGCTGGTGCTGGGCGATCTGCCTCTGCGCTGCCGCGGGCCTCAGACGGTATTTCTACAGCAATCCAATTTGCTGAAGCCCGAACAGGCCGACTGGCGGCCAAGCCGCATGAAGTACGCGCTGGGGCGCGCTATCTTTCAATCCAATCTGGACTGCGTGAGCTCCTTCATTGTGCAGACCGACGTGATGCGCGACGCGCTCGAGCGCAGCTATCCCAGCGTATCCGGGAAGGTCCATGTGATCGCACAGCCGGTACCGATCTGGCTGCTGCAAAGCGGACTGAAGCGTCAGGCCCGGGTGCGCGCGACAGGACAGGCGCTGGACCTGATCTATCCGGCTGCTGGTTATCCCCACAAGAACCATGCGCTGTTGTCGCGTCTCGATTCCCGCGCCAGCTGGCCGGTCGAGCAGCTGGTCCTGACTCTCGACGCAGCCGCGCATCCCGCACCCGAGCTGTCCTGGGTGCAGTGCCGTGGCTTCCTGTCGACCCAGGCGATGATCGCTGCGTATTCGAAGGTTGACGCGCTGCTGTTTTTATCAAAAGAGGAGAGCTACGGCTTTCCGCTGATAGAGGCGATGTTTGTTGGCCTGCCAATCGTCTGTCCGGACCTGCCTTATGCCCACACGCTCTGCGGTGACCAAGCCTTCTATTTCGACCCCGACCAGCCCGAATCGCTGCGACATACTCTTGGGTTGTTGAAGTCACAGCTCGATCAGGGCTGGTGGCCAGATTGGAAAGATCGGTTAGTGAATATTCCGCAGGATTGGGACACGGTCGCGCGAAATATGCTTGCAGTGGCTTGCGGTGGTTTTGTGAAAACTAAGTCGATGAAACAACCCGCGAATGGTAAGTGAGCGTTTTTGATGATCAAGACCGAATCGGGTGCGCACGCCAGCCAGTGGCTAAGCGAAGAAATTTTTAGCATCGCTTGTGACGCTCTACCCCTAGTTTCGATTGATCTGATGGTCACTCGGCCCAGCGATCAAGGTCTGGAACTTTTATTGGGCTTACGCAATAACAGACCCGCACTCGGCTGGTGGTTTACGCCAGGAGGACGAATTCGCAAGAACGAACCGTTGCCGACGGCTTTGCGCCGATTGGCACACGACGAGATTGGGTTGAATCTCGATTGGTTGAGTCGAGCACAACTCTTGGGTGCTTGGGATCACTTTTATCCGGACAGCGCCTTCGACGCCGGAGTTTCCACCCACTATGTCAATTTGCCACATGCACTGAATTTGACAGAACATGAGGCTAAAGCGTTGCAGCCTCCAAGTGGTCAGGGTCTGCAGCACCAAACTTGGATGTGGATGAACGTGGCACAGGCCACCATCCACGAACGCGTGCACGAATACGTACGCATGGTGTTGCCACGGCTCGGGCAGGGGTGAAATCAAGCAAATTGTAAGAGCTTGCTCAGGTTCTTCCAGGCGATGGCTCGCAGTGCGCTGGTCACGCTGAAGCCGCAGCTACGCAGGGCACGCCAGTCCTCTTTGGACTTCTTGACGATGGCCTTGATGGATTTGTTGCTGGCGCCGCCCAAGCGCATGGTGACCAACACTTTGGGGATGTACTCGGTTTTGAACCCCGGCTGGGTAAAGAGCTTCAGAATGCTGAGGTAGTCGGCTGCGATGCGGTAGCTGATGTCAAAACCACCAATTTTCGAATACCAGTCGCGGCGTACATACAGCGTTGGGTGCGCTGGCATCCAGCCCCAGCTGAGATCCCGTTGGTTAAATGGCCGGCTTTGCCAGCGGCGAATCACCTTGGACGTATCTAGTTGGCTCACATATTCCAAGTTTCCGTACACAGCGCAAACTGTTGGGTCCTCAAAAGCCTTGGCAATTTGGGAGAGTGCATCGTCTGAGGCATACAAATCGTCGGCGTGCAAAAAACCGACGACATCACCGGTGGCCAGTTGGATGCCTTTGTTCAGGGCATCGTAAATACCCTTGTCACGCTCGCTTTTAAACGTCGCGATTCGGTCAATGTGTTGGTTGATGACTTCGATGGTTCCGTCAGTACTCTCACCGTCGACGATGACATGTTCGCGGTTTGCATAGCTTTGCCGCGCTACCGATGCTAGGCAGTCCGGAAGTGTGCTGGCGCAGTTCCAAGTGGCGGTAACGATGGAGATTGTTATGTTGTTTCCCATGGCAAGCGATTTTCTCAGATTGTTTGATGCATTGAACAGCAAGTCGACAAAGTCGATCCCCTCAAGTTGCCAGTTACAGGTTGCCGATTCAATGCTGCAGCTTCAGGCACCTTTGCTTGTGATCCATGCATGCACAATTTTTTTGGATGCTTCAAGTCAGTCCTGTGAGTCGGGATGGCTTGATCTGGCGCTGTTGAGGGGAGAGACCTAGCGAAAAGCGTATGCTTTCGACATGGTAATGTGCTATCAGATCTCTGCTGCACCGTAGGAAGTCCAATCCAAGTTTATGATTCTATTCATAAGAATGCTATTAAAATCACTTAGCTCTGGTTACCAGCCAGAAGGTGTTGTGGTCGATTGGATTCACCTGCAACGCCACGCCACTTTGGCATAATATGATTTTGATGAGTTTTTGCTAAAAACGGTAAAAACCACTTAAAATTTCCCTCCTCCTTTTCTCAACTGGACTTAACCATGAAAATTTCTGCTCTCTTCTTGTCGATCGCGTTGGCCATTTCTCCTGTTGCATTTGCTCAGCAACAAGGCTCTGGTGCTGGCGGTGCCGCTGCTGGTGGCGCTGCTGCTGGCGGTGTGTCTGTGGCTGTGGCAACCGCTGTGGTGGGTGCTGCCGCTTTGGGCGCTGCTGTGTCGGCTAATAAAGATGCCGCTGCTACACCAACAACAACCACCACCACAACAACATCAACCAACACACGTTAATTTGTTGTGTTGATTGAGAAAGCGCCCCGTCAGGGGCGTTTTTTTTGTGCCCTGCATTTCAACGTCATCATGTTTCTCAAAACTACTTGCCTTTTTTTTCTAGCCGCACTGTTGAGTGCATGTCAAAGCGTGAACGGTGTCAACCCCGTGCTCGACACCGGCCGCTTGCTGTTTCCGTCTGACGATTTCAGTGCGCAGTACAAGCCAGGTTTTGAGTACATGCTGGTTGATCACGAGGGGCACAAAGCCGCCATGGCGCTGGGCTGGCGGCAAAGCGATGGGCCTGTGGTGAACGAGTATTGGTACAGCGGCCAACGCGAAATGTTGCATACGCAAAATGGCCGCTTGCACATCGTGGTGGGCATGACGCAAGAGGTGCGCGCGCAAACGCCAAACGTTCCCACATGGCAAGCCATTGTGGACGCAACAGCCAACACCAGCGGTGGCGGCGCCTTGGTGTGGAGCCGTACGCGCGATGTTCAGCCCCACTACCGCTATGGCGTGGTGGAGTACATCATCTCGAAGCACATACAGCCCACCAAGGCGCAGCAAGCGTTGGTGGCGCAGCCTGCCCTTTGGTTTGAAGATCAAGTGAAAAGCAAAAACCAAGACGGCAAAGAATGGCTCTACACCGAGCTGTTTGCCGTGGTGAACGGCCGCGTGGTGTACAGCCAGCAATGCGTGGGCCCCACCTTGTGTTTACGTTTGCAGCCTTTGGGTGTGATGAAGCCATGAAGCCGATGAAAAAATTGATGCTGGTCAGTGCCCTTGGGCTCATGGCCCAAGATGGTGTGCAGGCCCAACAACAGCACCTTGAGCGCGCAGGCTCAAGCCCCATGCGCTTGAGCGAATGGTTGCAACAGCAAACGCAAACGCAGCCGTCAAAGACAGACATTTACCCTTTGGGCCTGATGTGGTCCACGCCTGAAGAGCAACTGCGTCAACAGACCGAATATGCCGCGTTGCATCAGTTGTTGGCCCAGCAGCTGGGTGTGCATGAGAGCCTTGCAGGGCTGCAGCACGCACTCACGGCCATGCCGCCCACGGGGCGTGTGCCAACCCATGCCGCCAATGCGGCATGGCTAGATGCCAACCCCAAACGCGACCCTGTGCTCAAGCCGACCGACACCGTTCGTGTGCCCGTGCGCCCCCTCACCGTGCGTGTGATGGCCGCCGATGGCAGCGTGTGCGACACGCCGCACAAAGAGGGCTTGCAAGCCGTCGACTATGCCCGTGCATGTTTTGCCGATGCTCTTGCCGCGTGGGGTTGGCTGGTGCAGCCCGATGGCCGTGTACAAAAAGTGGGCCTGCAACTGTGGAATGCTGCACAGCAAGACCAACCCGCCCCCGGCGCTTGGCTGTGGCTGCCCATGCAAGCTAACTTGAATGACGCCTTTAACTTGCGCTGGGCGCAATGGCTGGCCACGCAAGGCGTGGCCGACAACGTGCCGCTAGATGCCTTTGCGCACTACCACCGCCAAGTGGCCCCTACGGTGCCTAGCCCCAGTGCTTTCGATGTGGCAGGCCGCGGCTTGCAAGCGCAGCCGTCGTCTAGCAACTGGGGCAATGTGGGTTTGATGCAAACCCCCACCGCGCGCATGCGCGATGCGGGCTACTTTGGCCTCGGGTTTCAGCGTGTGTGGCCCTATGGGCAAACCAGTGTGTTTTTTCAGCCCATGTCTTGGATGGAAACGGGTTTTCGCTACACCAGCATTTCAAACCGTTTGTATTCCGATGTAGCGGCTTACAGTGGTGACCAAGCCTACAAAGACAAAAGCATTGACTTGAAGTTGCGTGCCATTCAAGAGGCTGAGTGGTTGCCCGAGCTGGCCGTGGGCTGGCGTGACATGGGCGGCACGGGGCTGTTCAGCTCGGAGTATGTGGTGGCCAGCAAGCGCACAGGGCGTTTAGATTGGTCCGCGGGCTTGGCGTGGGGTTACCTTGGCAACCGTGCCAACATGGCCAACCCTTTGAGCCGCGTGCTGGGGCAGCGCTTTGATGTACGTCAGAACAGTTTTGGCAATGGCGGCACGTTCGCGGGCAGCACGTGGTTTCATGGCCCCGCAGCCCCCTTTGGTGGCGTGGAGTACCAAAGCCCGTGGAACGTGGTGTTCAAGGCCGAATATGACGGCAACAACTACAAAAACGATCCTTCAGGAAACAGTTTTCCTGTCAAGTCGCCGATCAACCTAGGCATGGTTTACCGGCCCATACGCGGTGTTGATTTGTCGGCTGGCATAGAGCGCGGTAACACCTGGGCATTTGGCATCACCTTGTATGCCGATTTGTCGGGCTTGAATGTGCCCAAGTTGACCGACCCCGTGGTGCCTGCCGTGCAAGCACGTCGCCCCAGCGGCGAGCCCAACTGGCAGCAAACCGCGCGCGATGTCGAGCACCTCACCCACTGGCAAGTCGACCAAATTTACCGCGCGCAAAACAAGGTGGTGGTTGAGGCCAGCCAAACGCAAAACCCTTACCCCGAAGTGCGCTTGAACAAAGCCATGGCCGTGCTGCACCGCGATGCCCCTGAAGATGTCAATGCGCTCGAGGTGCGCCACACCAACATGGGCAGCGTGATGGCGGTAGAGCAAGTCGACCGCAACGAATGGGTGCAACAGCAAACCGAGCCTGCGCGCACCCAAACCAAGCGCGAGCCTACGTCGCCCCAATACCCCGCTGTGTTGACGGCCGCCGTGCCACAAGGAGCCGAGCAGCCCTTGTTGCCCCCACGTACCAGCAGCTATTACGTGGAGCCCGGCCTTGATTTCATTCAAACCTTGGGCGGGCCTGATGGCTTCATCTTGTACCAGTTCAGCGCGGCTTTGCGCATGGGCCTCAAGTTGCCGTGGGACGTGCAGCTCAAAGGGCTGACGCGTGCGCGCTTGCTCAACAACTACGACCGTTTCAAAGACACAGGCTCATCCAGCATGCCACGTGTGCGCACGCATTTGCGCGAGTACTTTGTGACGTCGCCCATCACTCTGTCTAACCTGTCGCTCAGCAAAAGCGTGCGCGTGTCGCAAGACGTGTATGCCGCAGCCTATGGCGGCTATTTTGAAGAAATGTTTGGCGGCGTAGGCGGCGAGGTGTTGTACCGCCAGCCCGGCAGCCGCTGGGCCGTGGGGGTTGATGTGAACGAGGTGCGGCAACGTGCGTTCGAACAAAACTTCAACTTCCTCGACTACAAAGCCAAGACCGGCCATGTGACGGGCTATTGGGTCACGCCGGTTGAGGGGGTGCATGCCTCGCTCAGCGCGGGCCAATATTTGGCGGGCGACAAGGGCGCTACCTTGACGGTGTCGAAGGTGTTTGCCAACGGCGCCGTCATGGGCGCCTTTGCTACCAAAACCAACGTGCCCGCCGCGGTGTTTGGCGAAGGTTCGTTCGATAAAGGCATATTCTGGGCCATCCCGTTCGATGCCATGCTGACCAGCTCTAGCCGCTACTACGCCAACTTCACGTGGAAGCCGCTGACCCGCGACGGTGGCGCCAAAGTGGCCCGCCCCGTGAGTTTGTTCAACGAAACCACATGGCTCAGCCCCCTGAGCAATAACTACCAGCCGTCGCCCCCCGACAACGACAGCGTGGCCCCTGATGACCGATTGGAGCCTTATCAGCGTAAGCGGTGATCAGGCGCCCCCTCGGTAGAATTGCCAGCAATGACGCAGCCCAACTACACCCTCACTTTCGCCTGCTACAACCAGCTCGATTACACCCAACAGTTCATCGCCAGCTTGGACCGTGACGAGGTCGATTTTTCGCGCATCGTGGCGGTGGACAACGGCTCGACCGATGGCACACGCGAGTGGTTGGGGCAGCAGGGCTTTGGTGGGGTGATTTTGAACAACCGCAATTTGGGTTGCGGTGCCGCATGGAACCAAGGGGCGTTGGCCATCCAGTCCAAATGGACGGTGGTGATGAACAACGATGTCATTTGCGCCAAAGGCTGGCTGCGCAACTTACTGGCCTCTGCCGAGGCCAACCAACTGCACATTGCCAGCCCTGCCATGGTGGAAGGTGAGTTGAATTACGACTTTGCTGCGTGGGCCAAACAGTCCGAAGACAGCATGTGCGGCTACCTCCGTAAAGGCGCTCCGCATGCCGTGTGTATGGCCATTCGCGAGGATGTGTGGAACGAGATTGGCTACTTCATGCCCGTACCCAAGCTGCTGGGCTATGAGGATGCCATTTTCTTTCAACGCACGCTCGAAGCCGGCTTGAGCACAGGCACCACCGCCGATGCTTGGCTGCACCACTACGGTATGACCACCCAAAAAGCCCTCAAACTAGAAATGAAGCTGGACCAAAACGACAGCTTGGGCAACCGCAATTTGATGCGCCTGTACATGGCGCAAAGTTGGGTGGCGCGAAAGTTGGCGCGTTACGAGCGTCGCAGCTTGCTCAAGGCTGCGCGAACGTACGAGGTAGGCACTTTTGGGCGAAGTGTGCATGGCATACGTGATGCAGACGCGTATGAGTGGCGTTGATTTCAAATTTAAAGGTGTCTATGGACCACAAAATTTTCGTGACTCAACCAAGTTTGCCGCCGCTGTCGGAGTTCGTGGAGTCATTGCAAAAAATCTGGGATAGTAAAGTTCTGACGAACGGTGGTGAATTTCATCAAGAATTAGAGAAAGCGCTTTGCGAATATCTCGGGGTTAAATACATTTCGCTTTTTAACAATGGCACGATTGCATTGTTAACGGCCCTTCAAGCATTGAATATTAAGGGCGAGGTCATCACAACGCCTTATTCCTTTGTTGCAACGACACATTCATTACTTTGGAATGGGTTGACTCCCATATTTGTGGATATTGATCCTGAAACATTGAATCTCGACCCCCAAAAGATTGAAGCCGCCATCACAGATAAGACGACGGCCATCATGCCTGTGCATTGTTATGGGCGACCATGTGATGTTGATGCGATTGGTCAAATGGCCCGCGATAAAGGCTTAAAGGTTATTTATGATGCCGCTCATGCATTTGGTGTGCGTATTGGCCATGAAAGTTTGTTGAACTTTGGTGATTTGTCCATTTTAAGTTTTCACGCCACAAAGGTGTTCAATACCTTTGAAGGGGGCGCAATCGTTTCCAACACGCCGGAGATGAAGCAGCGAATAGATCATCTGAAAAACTTTGGTTTTACTGATGAAGTGACAGTGGTTGAGGCTGGTATCAACGGGAAAATGAGTGAGGTGAATGCAGCCTTAGGCCTGCTGCAATTGAAAAGCATGGATCGAGTCCTTGAAGACCGCCAGCGTGTGGCTAACCGTTACCGAGATCGACTTTTAGGTGTTAAAGGTATAAGGCTGCCCACATTGGATGAGGGGGTGACCATTAACAACTCTTACTTTCCCATTTTTATTGAAGATGATTTCTATATGGATCGGGATGGTCTGTACGAGAAACTCAAGGTTAAAAATATTTATTCACGTCGTTATTTTTACCCTTTGATTTCTGATTTTCCAATGTATAAAAATCTTACTTCAGCATCCAAAGAAAATTTGAAAGTTGCCTCGAACGTTGCTTCTCAAGTTTTATGCTTGCCTATTTATCCGTCTTTGACGGATATGGATCAAGATAAAATCATTGACACGATCTTGACATGAATAAAGGCGTTAGTTAGATGACACTTCTTGCAAAATCATGGCAGTCCCCTTCGGGGGCTATTGAGTCCGGTCATATTGCTGTGGGGTTATATGGCGCTGGAGGTTTTGCTCGAGAGGTTATGCCATTTTTACTAAAAAGTATAAATAACGAGTTTTCACAAAGTTATGATGTGACGTTATCTATTTATTTTTTAGAAACGGACCCAAAAGTCACGGAAGTGAATGGATATCCATTAATTTCTGAGGAGGATTTCTTTAATCTCTCGTGCGACGCTCGTTATTTCAATGTCGCAATTGGTGACTCTCAAGCTAGAGAAGCCATCGCTTCACGTTGCCTGCGTATGGGGGCATTACCTCTTAGCCTGTTTGCACCAAATTCAACCATCTACGATGCCAATGCTATTGGCGTGGGGGTAATCATGTGCGCAAATACCATGGTGACTTCCAATGTAAAAATAGGAAGTTTTTTTCATGCCAATATTTATTCCTATGTTGCACATGACTGTGTGATTGGTGATTACGTGACGTTTGCCCCAGGTGTTAAATGTAATGGTCGCGTTTATATTCATGATCATGCTTACATCGGGACGGGGGCCGTCATCAAAGAGGGGCGGCCTGGTCGACCTCTTGTAATTGGAGAAGGCGCCATAGTTGGTATGGGTGCGGTGGTAACGAAGGACGTCGCGCCCTACACAACCGTTGTTGGTAATCCTGCTAGGCCGTTTGTCAAAGATTAGTTGTTATTTAATTGCTATGAAAAAATATGTAATATTTGCACCCAAATACAGCGCTTCCAATGGTGGGGTAATCTGCTTGCACTATTTGGCAAACTTGATTAATCAGCAGGGGGGTGAGGCCTATCTTTGTCCAATTTTTGAAAATTTTGAAATTAGCAAGATTAATTTCAAGCGTCCCTTCTTAAAAACGCTTTACAGTAAACTGGTGGATCGATTTCGTAAGTTTTATGTGAATGAGTCGTTCAATAATAAAATTATTCGAGATTTGAGCGTTGTCAAAAATAGCGATGATTGGATAGTGATTTATCCTGAAATTACATTTGGTAATCCCTTGGGGGCGAAGCATGTCGTACGTTGGCTATTGCACAATCCTGGGTTTCATACCAAGAAAATTTATTACGGCCCTGATGAGCTTTACTTTAAATACCATCATGGGTTTGCTGATTTTAGTTATTTGAATTCAGTGCTGTCGCCAAATTCTTTGAATTTAATTTATTACCCACTTCATCTTTACAACATGAATGACGTGGCGCCCGAACGCTCTGGAACTGCCTACTGTTTGCGTAAGGGGCGCGATCGTAAAATTCAACATGACTTAACAGACTCCATTTTGATTGATGGTCTGAGTCATGAGGAAATTGCAGCTATTTTCAAGCGTGTTAAGACTTTTATTTCTTATGATTTATACACTGCTTATTCCGTATTTGCGGCCTTGTGCGGTTGTGATTCCGTTGTGTTGCCCAAAGAAGGCGTCACCAAAGAAAATTGGTATCCCAATCTAGAAAGCCGCTATGGCATGGCTTATGGTTTTGATGATTTGGAATTCGCATCAAACACCCGAGCCTTATTGTTAGAAAAAATTCAAAAAGATCACGAGGCAAATGCCACTCGTGTTTCTGTTTTTATACAAGAAACTAATGATTTTTTTAATAATTCAAAGTCTGCGTAGTTCAGTAATTGTTGATTTTATTTAATACATAAATATTGCGGAATATAAACCATGACTATCCTCGTCACCGGCTGCGCCGGCTTCATCGGCAGCAATTTTGTTCACACCTGGCTCGGCAGTTCTGACGAGCGCGTGATCAACCTCGACAAGCTCACCTACGCAGGCAACCTTGCCAACTTAGACGCCCTCAAAGACGACCCACGTCATGTGTTTGTGCAAGGCGACATTGCCGACACCACCTTGGTGCCGCAGTTGCTGGCGCAGTACAAGCCCCGTGCCGTGCTCAACTTCGCCGCCGAGAGCCATGTGGACCGTTCCATTCACGGCCCCGGCGATTTCATTCAAACCAACGTGATGGGCACGTTCAACCTGCTGGAGTCTGTGCGCGCTTATTGGCAAGACCTGCCTGCTGCTGAGAAAGAGGCGTTCCGCTTTTTGCATGTGAGCACCGACGAGGTGTACGGAACGCTGTCGCCCACCGACCCACCGTTTGCTGAAACCAAAAACTACGAGCCCAACAGCCCATACTCTGCCAGCAAAGCCGCCAGCGACCACTTGGTGCGCGCTTGGCACCACACCTATGGATTGCCCGTGCTGACCACCAATTGCAGCAACAACTACGGCCCTTACCACTTTCCTGAAAAGCTTATCCCTTTGGTGTTGCTCAATGCCTTGGCGGGCAAGCCGCTGCCCATTTATGGCGACGGCCAGCAAGTGCGTGATTGGCTGTATGTGCAAGACCATTGCCGCGCCATTGCCCGCGTGCTCGAAGCCGGCAAGTTGGGCGAGACCTACAACATCGGCGGTTGGAACGAAAAGCCCAACCTCGATGTGGTCCACACCCTGTGCAGTGTGCTCGATGAGTTGCAGCCCCGCGCCGATGGCAAGCGCTACGCCGAGCAAATCACCTACGTCAAAGACCGCCCTGGCCACGACCGCCGCTATGCCATTGACGCCCGCAAGATTGAGCGTGAACTTGGCTGGAAGCCCGAAGAAACCTTCGAGACCGGCATTCGCAAAACCGTGCAGTGGTATTTGGCCAACCAAGCATGGGTGGAAGGTGTGACCAGTGGGGCTTACCGTCAGTGGGTGGGCAAGCAATACGGGGCGTGAAGTTTGCAAATCAAAGATTGAAACTTGGATTTGTATGCTTCAGCTTTTTTACATGACTTTAAATGACACAAAAAAGCGAATTTGAGCTATTTAAAGTCATTGTTCAATTTGCTGGTCGAGCGGTTGAGCTTTCAAAGATATGAAATTTATTCGATGAACTTTTCTGCACAACGTCTTTTGCTATTAGGCGCCAACGGCCAGTTAGGCCATCAGCTTGCTGTTCAGCTGCAACAGTTGGGCGAAGTCAAAGCGCTCACGCGCGCCGAGGCCGACTTGGCCAACCCTGCCGTTTTGCGCAAGGCGTTGACCGAGCTTGTCCAAACCTTCCAACCCACGGTGATCGTCAATGCCGCCGCCTACACAGCGGTCGACAAAGCGCAAACCGAAACCGAGTTGGCGCATGCGGTGAATGCCGAGTCACCTGCCGTACTGGCTGAGTTGGCTAAAGAGTGGAGCGCTACGCTGGTGCATTACTCCACCGACTACGTGTTTGACGGTTCGGGCACACAACCATGGCAAGAGAGCGACTCCACGCACCCGTTGTCGGTGTACGGTCAAAGCAAGCGCGATGGTGAGTTGGCCATTGCAGCCCAATGCCCCAAACATTTGATTTTGCGCACCAGCTGGGTGGTGGGCGCCCACGGTGGCAACTTTTTAAAAACCATGCTGCGATTGGCGGCTGAGCGCGATGCTTTGCGTGTGGTGGCGGACCAAATCGGCGCGCCCACCAGCACAGAGTTGCTGGCCGATGTGACGGTGCAGCTGTTGCAGGCGATGCATGCCGCCGCCGACAACGATGCGCGGTGGGGTATTTATCACTTGGCGGCAGCGGGTGAGGTGTCGTGGCATGGCTATGCGCAGCACGTCATTGCGGGCGCTTTGCAGCGCGGCGCAAACCTCAAGGCCAAGCCTGAGGCAGTCAGCCCCATTACCACCGCGGAATACCCTGTGCCCGCGCCGCGCCCTCTGAACTCGCGTTTGAACACGCAGAAATTACAAACCACATTTGCGATCACCCTGCCTGCTTGGCACGTGGGGGTGAATGCCATCCTCGATCAAATCATCTCTAGGAAATCACCATGAATAAGCAACGCAAAGGCATCATCTTGGCCGGTGGCTCGGGCACACGGCTTTACCCCGTCACGCAGGCTGTGAGCAAACAGCTCATGCCCGTGTACGACAAGCCCATGATTTACTACCCGCTCACCACGCTCATGCTCAGCGGCATTCGCGAGGTGTTGATCATCTCCACCTCGCAAGACACGCCGCGTTTTACTGAGCTGTTGGGCGACGGCAGCCAGTGGGGCATGCACATCGAGTACGCGGTGCAGCCCAGTCCCGATGGTTTGGCGCAAGCCTTCATCATTGGTAAAAACTTTGTGGCCGACCACCCCAGCGCCTTGGTGTTGGGTGACAACATTTTTTACGGCCACGATTTGGTCAAGCAACTCGACAGCGCCAACCAACGCACCAGCGGGGCCAGTGTGTTTGCCTACCATGTGCACGACCCAGAGCGCTACGGCGTGGTGGAGTTTGATGACCAGTTCCGCGCCTTGAGCATTGAAGAAAAACCTAAGGCCCCCAAGAGCAACTACGCCGTGACCGGCTTGTATTTTTACGACGAGCAGGTGTGCGACATTGCGGCTGACGTGAAGCCCTCGCACCGTGGCGAGTTAGAGATCACCGATGTCAACAAGCGCTATTTGGAGTTGAACCAATTGAGCGTAGAGATCATGGGCCGCGGTTACGCCTGGTTAGACACGGGCACACATGAGAGCTTGATGGAAGCGGCCAGCTTCATTGCCACCTTGCAAAAGCGCCAAGGCTTGATGGTGGCGTGCCCCGAAGAAATTGCGTTCCACCAAAAGTGGATCGACGCTGCGGCGCTGCAAAAGCTGGCGGAGCCCTTGGCTAAAAATGGCTATGGCCAGTACCTGTTCAAGCTTTTGAAATAAGCCATGCCTTACCAAGTGACCCCCACGCCGATTGAGGGTGTGTTGATTTTGGAGCCCAAGGTGTTTGGTGATGCACGCGGTTTCTTTTTTGAAAGCTTCAACGCCCGCGACTTTGAGCAAGCCACGGACATACAACGCAGCTTCGTGCAAGACAACCACAGCAAATCGGCCAAGGGCGTGCTGCGCGGCATGCACTACCAAGCGCAAAACCCGCAAGGCAAGCTGGTGCGCGTCACACAAGGCGCGGTGTTTGATGCGGTGGTAGATATTCGCCCTGGTTCCAAAACCTATGGCCAATGGTTTGGCTTAGAGCTGTCGGCCGACAACAAAAAGCAACTCTGGATTCCCGAGGGCTTGGCCCACGGCTTTTTGGTGACCAGCGAAAGCGCCGAGTTCTTGTACAAAACCACCGACTACTACAACCCTGCCTTTGAGCGCAGCCTGTTGTGGAACGACCCAGACGTGGGCATTGATTGGCCTTTGCATTTACTCGATGCAGCGCCGTTGTTGGCGGTGAAGGATGCAGAGGCAAAACGACTCAGTGGGCTTGACTGACAGGGCGATGCGCGGCTTTGAGCCCTTGATACTTAGTAAAATATAAAAACAATAAACGTACTCCCTCGAATTATTTTCAAACCCTATGAAGCAACTTGTCCGTAAAGCCGTTTTTCCTATTGCAGGTCTGGGCACCCGTTTCTTGCCTGCAACGAAGGCTTCCGCGAAAGAAATGTTGCCAGTGGTGGATAAGCCATTGATTCAATATGCGGTGGAAGAGGCCTATGCCGCAGGCATTCGGCACATGATCTTTGTAACGGGCCGTACCAAGCGCAGTGTGGAAGATCACTTCGACACGGCTTACGAATTAGAAACCGAGCTTGAGGCGGCAGGCAAAAAAGAGCTGTTGAGTGTGGCGAGGTCGATTGCGCCAGACGATATGGTTTGTACATATGTACGCCAGTCGCGCGCCTTGGGGCTGGGGCATGCGGTGTTGTGTGCGAAAGAGTTGGTGGGCCAAGAACCGTTTGCCGTTCTGTTGGCCGACGATTTGATGGTGGGCAAGCCTTCTGTTACCGCTCAGTTGGTGGCGCAGTTCAATGCACTTCAATCGTCGATTGTGGCGGTGCAGGATGTGCCTCTTGAGCACACCAAGCGATATGGCATCGTGTCAGGCGCCGTTGTGGCAGACGATTTGGTCGAGATGACGGCGATTGTTGAAAAGCCAGAACCTGCCAAAGCACCCAGCACATTGGCTGTTGCTGGCCGTTATGTGTTGTCAGGAAATATCTTCAACGAATTAGAAGCGCTGCCTCGCGGCGTTGGCGGCGAGATTCAATTGACCGACGGTATTGCTAATTTGTTGCGCAAAGAAAAAGTGTATGCCTATCGTTACGCAGGCAAGCGCTACGACTGCGGCAGCAAGTTGGGCTTTCTGCAAGCCACCGTTGACTTAGGCGAGCACCATCATGAAGTCGGTGCGGAGTTTTCAGACTGGTTGTCTAACCGTTCGTGATCAACCGGTGGGGCGACGTTAACGTTAACGAAGTCGAGCCATCCACACGGTCAGCCCCACCAGCCCCAAGCTGCTGACCGTAGCAAACGCCATCATGTGCACCGCCGCATCCATGCGCGCTGACAACGCCAGCGGCAACAGCAAGACCAGCGCTTGCAGCAGCGCCAACAACATGCAAGCCCACGAATAGCGTGCCGCAGCATGTGCCTGAAAAGGCCGGTGGCTGAAGGCCGCTGACAAACAAGCGCTGCCTTGCCACAGCACCAGCGGCACGATGTAGGGCCACACACCTTGCCAGCGGGGGTCTAGCCATTGCCAATTCAAAGCCAGCGCGCACACGCCACCCAAGCCGAGCACAGCACCCCATGCGGTGAGGCCCAGCCAAATGGTGGCTATTTGATGCTTGTGTGATTTTGTTTGCGCCAACACCACCTGCGCCCAAGCCATGTGCACCACGGCAGGTACAAAGCCCAGCACGCGCAGTAGGGCGGTCATCCAACCTGTTTCTTGTGCGCCATACAGACGTTGCCAGACCACGACCAAGGCGGTGGCCAGCAACGCATCGGCCAAGGTGTGGGCCATGCGCAGCGCGGCGCTGCGGGTGTCTGATTGGTTTGGAGAGGCAGCGGTTGCTTGTTGTGAGGCGCTGGGTTGAGGTGCTTCAGCCGAGTGCCAAAAAACAGGCACCAACCAAGCCGCGCCCACGACATAACCCAAGATCGCGGCGATGACCAGCGCGCTGTCCATATGCCAGAGCCATGCGGTGGTCAGCGCAAACAAGGCGGCGGTCAGTGGCGGCAACACCCGCACGGCGGCTTGCTGCCAAGCGCTGCCCACGCGCAAGCTGTGGCTTTGCGAGAGCAAGTTGCCCATTTGAAAAAACGCCAGCAACAGCACCCACAGCAGGGCAGGCCATAGCGCTAAGTCGCTGAGCCAGACGGCCAAAGCCGCCACCGGCAGCAAGGCCAAGCCACGCCGCACACTGCTGCGCCATGCTTGACGCAGCGCTTGGTTGGCGGGCGTGTGGGCGTTGGCCAGCAAGCTGAGTGGGGCTTGGGCCAAGGCCAAGGTCATCCAGAAAAAACCGATTTGGCTGAGCACCGAAAACTCGCCCACTTCTTGCGGCGAGAAAAGGCGCAGCATGAGCAAGGCAAACGCGACTTGGGTGCCAAAGGCCACCAAGCTGGCCAGCGCCACGGTGTGGCTGGCGCGGGGCAGTTTGAGTCCGCTCATGACGACACTTCTCGCGCGCTAGGCGTGTGCGCCGCGCTGAGGTGCGAGGCGTCGATGTGCAGCTTTTTCCAGAGTGGCAAGTGCCGCAGCAAGTTGGGCCACGCCAAATGCTGCACATCGGGCACGCGGTACGGATAAGCATCGAGTGCCTCGCCAAAGCTCAGTGTCCAGGTGTTTGGCGCGTCTTTGAGCAGGTGAAAGTTGCCTTCCAAGTGCGTGGCAAAGTAGCGCACCCATGCGTAGTCGTTGCTCACCACGGGCAGGCCAACAGCGCAGTACTCCAACAGCTTGGTGGAGGTTTGTTGGTGGTAGGGCGCGACGTTGCTGACCAAGTTCAAACCGAAGCGGGCGCGCAGCAAATGGTGCGGCACTTCGGCGTGCGGCACACGGCCTGTGCAGTGCGCTGTGGGCGGTAGCAAGGCGCGCACGGCATCGGGCACCTCGCCCACCAGCAGCAGCGTGCGGCCCGCCTCGTGAATGCTGTGCAGCAGGGGCATGAAGGGCAAGAGGCGCCCCATTTCACCGAGGTACACCAAGTCGAACTCAGCGCTTTGGGTGTGGTGGTGCGCCTTGAAGTCCGCCCGCATTTGTCCGGCGTCTAAAAAGTGCTGCGCCACGCCCATGTCGCGCAAATTGCTGGGCACGTGGTCAGTAAAGCCGAGGCGCTCGCGCACCCATGCGTTTTGAAACACCCGAAAGTCGGGGCGGGGCTGGGTCCAGTGTTTGACTTGGTCTTTCAGCCACGCATACGGCGGCACCGAGGCTGAGGTGTATTCGTGAATTTGAAATGCTTGGCGCAAACGGCGCGCTTGCGCGTGGGGCACGCGTCCGCAGATCCACCACACCACTGGCGCGTTGTCGGGCACGGTGGTGCTGGTGTCGTGGATGTGCGCTTCATGACCGTGGGCGGTGATGAACTGAGCGTAAGCGTCGAGCTCGGGCAAATACGAGGGGCCATTGCGCACGAAGTGAATCAGCATGTGCGCAGCACCTGTTGCCAGTGGCGAACAAAGTCGGCCAGCGTGTGGCGGGCCACGATGCGGGCCATGTCGTCACGCACTTGTTCGGGGGGCAGGCTGAGCACGGTCATGACGGCTTCGGCCAGTGCCACGGGGGTGTCGCCACGGGCCAAGAGGTAAGGGGCGTCGCGGTCGAACAGCTCGCGCATGGCGGGGATGGGCAAGGCCACGCAAGGCACGCCGCAAGCAAGCGATTCGAGTGCGGTCATGGGGCAACCCTCGTAGCGCGAGGGCAGCAGCGTGATGTGCCAAGGCTGGTAGAGGCTGGCGCCGCTGGGGTGTTTGCCCAAAAAGTGCACACGGCCTTGGTAGAGCAAGTCCATGCCGTCGTGGACCAGTTTGCGGTGCAAAGGGCCTTCGCCGACCACGCCGAGTTGGGCGTGCGGAGGCAAGAAGCGCAGGGCTTCCAGCAAAAAGCCAGGCTGCTTTTCTTCCGACAAGCGACCCACGTAGCCGAGCAGCAAAGGCGCCAAGCCATCGCCGCCGTGGCCCGCATGCACATGCAAGGGCTGGCCCAGCGGCAGCTCCCCCAAGCCGTTGGGCACGACGGTGCAGCTTTGTGCGCTGCTGAGTTGTTTGACAAAGCCCATCAGCGAGTCTTGGGTGGTGCTCGACACGCACACAAAGTGGCTGACTTGTTTGTACAGCAGCTTGAGCCAGAGTTTTTTGAGGGCCGACGCACGCGCGGTGTGCAGCACGTCTTGCAGTGGGCCATGCACCCAGCTGACGAGCGGTTTGCCCGTGATGGCTTTGAGTGCCGCCCCGGCGTAGGTGGGGCCAAAGTTGTGTGTGGCCACGATGACGTCGTGTTGCTTGGCCGCTTGCACCAAGGTGCCCCACGCGGTTTGCCGCCACGGCAGCGCTGTGATGGGCCAGTCTTGGGCACTCAAGCCCTCGGCCAAGGTGCGCGACATGGTTTGCACGCCGCCCCACGAGGGCTCTTCTAGCAGCAGGATGCGGCGGGTCGTCATATCACCGAGCGCCAAACCCCGTGCAAATGGTTTTGACGGTTTTGGCGGCGATCAGCAGGTCCAACGCCAACGAGTAGTGCGCCACGTAGTACAGGTCGTAGCTCAGCTTGAGGCGGGTGCTGTCGGTGCTGTCGGCATAGCCTTGCTGCACTTGGGCCCAGCCAGTGAGGCCGGGGCGCACCAAATGGCGGTAGGGGTAGCTGGGAATGGTGGTGGCAAATTCGCGTACAAACGGCGCTTGCTCGGGGCGCGGGCCAATCAGGCTCATGTGGCCGCGCAGCACGTTCCAGAGTTGGGGCAATTCGTCCAAGCGGGTGCGCCGCAAAAAGTGGCCCACGCGGGTGATGCGCGGGTCGTCGGCTTGCGCAAAGTGCACGCCCGGCGCTTGCAGGCCGTGCACCATGCTGCGAAATTTCCAAAGCCTGAACAGTTGGCCGTTGCGACCCACGCGTTGCTGCGAAAACAGCGCGGGGCCTTTCGAGTCGAAGCGAACCGCCGCAGCGACGAGCAACGACAAGGGCAACCAAAGCGGCGTCAACACCACCAAGGCCGCCAAGTCGAGCAGGCGCTTGACGCGGTCGTAGCCGGGGTCGTTGTCGATTTCCCACAGGCTGTCGGCAGCGGTGGGCAGCATCTTGCGGCCACTCATGAGTTCGGCCACCGCTTCGACGCTGTACAAGCGCAGGTGCTGCATCTTGAGTTGGCCCAGCAACTGCGTGCGCTCAGGCGTGGTGGGCACATGGCGGTCGAGCACCAAGCCATCGCAGGCGGGCAGGGCGGTGTCGGCGAGGGGGCTCCAATGCTGCAAATCGACGGCGCGTGGGTCGAGAGCTTGGGGGTGCAGGCAAGCGGCCAACTGGGCGGGCACGCTGGCGTCCAAATGCACCAAGCGCAAGACGCGGTGTTTGACCAAGCGGTGGTAGCCCAACCACAGCCACAAGGTGGTGGCCACATAGGCCCACAGCACCGCAGCGCGTGAGTAGGGCTGTTGCAGCAAGGCAAAGCCCAATGGCGTGAACACAAAGGGGGCCACGGTGGCCACCCACAGCACGCCACCGCGCTCGGCCACGGGCAGGTGCGAGGCGCGCATGAGCAAGTGGCTGGCCACGATGTAGGGCAGCACGCACCACCACAAGGTGTCGCCAAATTGGTAGGTCATGACACCCGCGTCTTGCAGCCATTGCGCGGCGAACAGGCTAGGGGGCAGCATCCACGCGCCCCACAGCGTCCAGCTTTGCAAGGCGTCGCGGCGGCGCACCGAGGCCGACACCAAGGCAGAGCCCACGGCGTTGTCGTCGGTTTGGGGACGTGAGGTAGCGGCGTCGTCGCGCAGGCATTGCTCGTAAACGGTCATCACGCGCTCGGCCATGTGCTCGACGGCGAAGTTGCTCTCGAAGCACTGTTGCGCGGCACGGCCCAATCGTTTGCGCAAATAGGGCTCGCGCACCAAGCGCATGAGTTGCTCGGCCACCGCCTCGGGCGTGTTGGCGACCAACAGCCCTTCTTGGCCGGGGATGAGCTGTTCGCGAATGCCGGGCAAGTCGCTGGCCAAAATGCCGAGGCCCGCACGCATGGCTTCGAGCACCGTGATGGGCATGCCTTCGTGGTCGGACAGCAGCACAAACACATCGTGTTCGGCGAGCCGTTCGCTCACGTTGTTGATGTCGCCCAGCCATGTGACTTCGTGCAAGTTGAGCTCTTGGGCCAACGCCTCGTGCGCCGCGCGCATGGGGCCATCGCCCGCCAAGCTGACGGCCAATTCGTAGCCCAAGGTGTTGCGCACTTGGGCCAAGGCGCGCAGCAGCACGTCGTGGCGCTTGGGCGCTTTCATGCGGGCCACCATGATCAAGCGGGGCTTGGTGGTGTGCACGCTGACAGGGGTGGCTGTGGCTACGTGGTCTTCGGCTTCAGGTGCTGCGACCGCCGCCAATGGCGCGGGTAATTGGCCAATGCCGTTGGGGATGATGTGCACCCGCTCTTGCGCGATGGGCAGCTGGTAGGCCAGCTCGCGCTCGTGCTTGGAGACGCAAATCATGTGCGTGGTGGCGCTGGAGAGCGCGCGTTCGGCCAGCGAGGCCATGTGGCGGCGTAGCCACGGAATTTCGGGTTTGAAACCAAAGCCGTGCACCGTGTAGACCACCGGGCGCGCCGTGCGTTGGCAGGCCATGCGTGCGGTCAGCCCCGCGATGGCGCTGTGGGCATGGATCAAATCGGGTGGATTGGCGGCAATCAGCGCGGTCAATTGTTGGATGGCAGGCCACAAGCGCCACGGGTTGAGCGACTCCACCATGTCGGGCATGGGGCACACGGTGACGCCCAAGGCGTGCAGTTGCTGACCCAACACCGAGGCTTCTTCGGGGCCACCAATGACCACGGTGAAGTGAATGCGCGATTGCAGCGCCTCGCACAAAGCCAGCACATGCGACTGCGCGCCGCCCGCTTCGCCTTTGGTAATGACCAGCATCACATGCGGTTTTTGGGTGGCGTCAGATGCGGTCGATTCCGCGGCGGGCTTGGCCCACGGGTTTTGGCGTTTGGGTGGCGTGGGCACCAAGTTGGCCAGCTGTAGCGTGGCTTCAACGTCCACGCTAGGAATGGGCGTGCGCGGTGGCGCTTCTTTGGTGGTGTTGGGCTCGGGCTCTAGCTCGATCGCGGGCATGTCCGAGGCGGCTGCGATGTCGGCAACGGGTGTTGCGGTGGTTTCAGCGACGGCTGGCAGCTCGGTTGGCGTTTGCGGAGGTGTTTCCGTCGGCACTTCGACGTCAACCCCTACAGGGGCTACAGGCGCTGCGGTTTTGCGTTTGGCGCGTGGCTTTTTGACGGCCACCACGGGGGGGACGTTGGAGGCCGGAAAGTCGTCAAACAGGGACAGCGTGCCGTCGTCTGGGTTTTTCATAGGGGGGTGTCGAAGCCTTGTGGATTCATCGATTGCCAGCGCCAAGCATCGGCACACATGCGGTCGAGGTTGAGCTCGGTTTGCCAGTTCAGCAAGGCTTTGGCTTGGCGCGCGTCGGCCAAGCATTGCGCCACATCGCCGGGGCGGCGTGGCACCACTTTGTGGGGAATGGGCACGCCGTTGACGCGGGCAAAGGTGTCCACCATGTCTTGCACGCTCACGCCTTGGCCGGTGCCGAGGTTGATGGTCAAGAGTTTGGGATCGTCCAAGGCGCGCAGAGCGGCCAAGTGACCGGCGGCCAAGTCGACCACATGCAGGTAGTCGCGCACGCCCGTGCCGTCGGGCGTGGGGTAGTCGTTGCCAAAAATCTGCAAGGCTTCGCGCTGGCCCAAGGCCACTTGCGTGATGTAGGGCATGAGGTTGTTGGGGATGCCGTTGGGCGCTTCGCCCAGCAAGCCGCTTTCGTGCGCGCCCACGGGGTTGAAGTAGCGCAAGATGGCGATGTGCCAACGCGGATCAGCGGCGTACAACTCGCGCAGGGCGTCTTCGCACATGAGCTTGCTGCGGCCGTAGGGGTTGGTGGCGGTCAGTGCAGCGGTCTCGGGAATGGGCACGCTGACGGGGTCGCCGTACACGGTGGCCGACGAGCTGAACACGATGCGGCGCACATCGGCGCGGTCCATCGCTTGCAGCAGGTTGATGGTGCCGCTGACGTTGTTCTCAAGGTAACGCAGGGGCTGGGCCACCGACTCGCCCACGGCTTTGAGGCCCGCAAAGTGGATGACGCCTGCAAACGCGTGGCGTGCAAACAGGGCGTCTAAGGCGGCGCTGTCGCGGATGTCGGCCTGCACAAACTCAATCGGGCTGGCGTTGAGGCGGGCCAAACGGTCGAGCACTTTGGGGCTGGAATTGCACAAGTTGTCCAAAATCACCACGGGTTGGCCTGCTTGGGCCAGCGTCACCACGGTGTGGGAGCCAATAAATCCGGTGCCACCGGTGATCAAAATAGGTTGTGTCATAGTGGAATTTACGTGAGTGACACAATTATCTACCGCAGCCGTGTGTCTGCCGCCCTAAAATAAATGTCAGCCCACGGCTAAGCGCAGAGTTAGCGCGGCCTTAGGCGGTTTTCTATCTTTTTACCTTTTTAGTACTTCCATGAAACGTCAACACCCTTCCCATACAGCGGCGCAAGGCAGCGCCGAGTCTTGCATTGCCCTCATCGACGCGCGTTTTTTAGCGTGGCTGCAAGGGCACACAGACGGTGGCCAAGACCCGGTGCGCCAACAACTGCACGGTTTGTTGGGCAATGCCTTGGCCCACAACGGTTTGGACCTGAACCTGCGCCGCATTTATTGGTACAGCGACACCCCCGATGACCAAGCGTACGACGCCCAAATCAGCCGCGCCGTGATGCCTCACAGCCAAGACGGCGGTTTGTCGATGTTGCGCACCTTGGGTGCGGACTTGAAGCGTTTGGCCGAGCGCGGCGCGTGCGACCACATCTTGGTGGGCAGCGACGACGAGCGTTTGTTGGCCCTGATTGACGAAGCACAGTTGCATGGCGTGGCGGTGCATTTGCTGGCCGACGAAGCCTCACGCAACATGACCCAACTCAACCGTGATGACCCAGGTTGGGCGCGCTTGTTGTCGCAGGCCGATCACCGTGTGGTCTTGGGCGCTCAGGCTTTGCGCGATGGTGCGATGCCGCGTCACGCCACGTCGATGCATGCCGTGGCCCCGATTGACCCTGAGCAATTGCGCGCGCAGCTGAGCACCGTGATCAACACGTGGTGGGCCGATGAGCCGGAAGATTTGCGCGAAGAGCTGCGCGAAGAGTTGCAAAACACACGTGGCATTCCGCAAGAGGTGGACCGCCAGTTGCTCTTGGGCGTGCGTCGCGTGTTGGAGCGTGCGTTGAGCTTCCAAGAGAAAAAGTTGCTGCGTGAAATGGTCCGTGACCTCGTGTTGGGCCCACAAACTGCCACCTCAGCATCTGCTGAATTGATTCACCACGAAGACTGATCACTAGACGGAGCTTTGCACACCATGAGCACTTTTTCTCCTGCTGACATCCTGGCCCAAGCGCTGCCATACATCCGCAAGTTCCACGGCAAAACGCTGGTCATCAAATACGGCGGCAACGCCATGACCGATCCCGCACTGCAAAAAGCATTTGCCGAAGACGTGGTGTTGCTCAAGCTGGTGGGCATGAACCCTGTCGTGGTGCACGGCGGCGGCCCGCAAATTGAAACAGCCTTGAAGCGCTTGGGTAAAACCGGCGAGTTCATTCAAGGCATGCGCGTGACCGATGCCGAAACCATGGAAGTGGTGGAGTGGGTGTTGGGTGGCGAAGTGCAGCAAGACATCGTGGGCTTGATCAACCAAGCTGGCGGCAAGGCCGTGGGTTTGACGGGCCGCGATGGCGCCATGATCCGCGCCAAAAAACTCAAGCTGCACGACACGCAAGACCCGAGCAAAGAGTACGACGTGGGCCAAGTGGGTGACATCGTCAGCATCGACCCCAGCGTGGTGAAAGCCCTGCAAGACGATGCCTTTATTCCGGTGATCAGCCCTATCGGCTTTGGCGAAAGCAACGAGAGCTACAACATCAACGCCGACGTGGTGGCGGCCAAATTGGCCACCGTGCTGGGCGCTGAAAAACTGTTGATGCTCACCAACATCCGTGGCGTGCTCGACAAAGCGGGTGAGTTGTTGACCGAACTCACCCCGCGTCGCATTGACGAGTTGTGCGCTGACGGCACCATCAGCGGCGGCATGATTCCGAAGATCGCTGGTGCGTTAGATGCGGCCAAGAGCGGCGTCAACGCGGTGCACATCATCGATGGCCGCGTGCCTCACGCCATGCTGCTCGAGGTGCTGACCGAGCAAGCGTTCGGCACCATGATTCGCTCGCATTGAGGCTGGCGCTGCTGGCCGTCTAACGGCTCAGAGCGTGACGCCCACCTTGCGTGCGGCGTCTTGAATTTCTTGCCAAGTGGCATCGTCGACGACGATGCCATTTTTTTTGCGTGCCGCGCGTGCGGCACGTTCAGGTTCACCAGCTACCCGCACGCCGTCGCTGTTGGGGCTGGCAGGGCTTTGGCGCAGCCAGTCGATGAAGGCCAAGGTTTCTTGGGCAAAGCTCAGCTGTGTGCCCAAGGCTTTGGGGTCGATGATGATGCTGAGCATGCCGTTGTAGACCGCGCGCTTGGCGTCCGCCGCGCGGTGCCAAGTGCCGCCCCCGCTCAAGGCGCCGCCCAGCAACTCACAGGCGACGGCCAAACCAAAGCCTTTGTGTTCGCCAAAGGGCATGAGGGCGCCATAGCCGCCGTTGCTTTGCGGCACCACCACCACGCCGGGGCGGTTGGTGGGCTGGCCGTGTTCGTCGATCAAGGTGCCGGGGGCGACTTCTTTGCCTTCGTTGTGGGCCACGCGCATCTTGCCTTGGGCCACGCGGCTGGTGGCGAAGTCGAGCACAAAGGGCTCGCGGGTGGTGTCGTCCATGCCGACGGGAATGCCGATGCAGCAAGGGTTGGTGCCAAAGCGGCCATCGCCGCCGTGCCAAGGCGCCACCACGGGGCGAGAGAGCACGTTCACAAAGTGCAGCGACACCCAGCCGCGGGCAACCGCCATTTCGGCGAAGTGACCAATGCGGCCCAAGTGGTGCGCATGTGCCAACGACATGATGCACGCGCCGTGCTGTGCCACCCGATCAAACGCGAGGTTCATGGCCTGCACACCCACGGTTTGCCCAAAGCCTTGTTGGCCATCAAGGCCCAGCAGCATGCCGCTGTCAACCCGCACTGCGACGGCGCTGTTGGGCGTGAGGCCACCTTCCAAAATGGCATCGATGTAGCGCGGTGCCATGCCGACGCCATGTGAGTCGTGGCCGCTGAGGTTGGCCATCACCAAGTTAGCGGCCACTTCTTGGGCTTCGCTGGCGCTGCTGCCTGCGGCGACAAAAATGCGGCTGATGTGCTGTTCGAGGTCTTGGGCTTGAAGCGTGATGGGCATGGGTTTTAACTAGGTTGAAATGGGGTTTAATCGTCATACCATAATATTCTTGTGCGCCGTGCATGGCGACTCGGGGAAACCAGTAAACACCTTGACTGCTGTCGCGTGGGTGCAGTTTGTCCGTTTTGTGCACGTCATAATTCTTGAGAATTTTTTAACCCGAAAGGCAATTCATGAAACTGGTTCGATATGGCAACCCCGGCAAAGAAAAGCCCGGACTGATTGATGCAGCAGGCAAGTTGCGTGACCTGAGCAAGGTCATCAAAGACGTGACCCCCGATCAACTCAGCGACAAAGCGCTGGCCAAAATTGCCAAGCTCAACACAGAGAAGTTGCCCTTGGTCAAAGGCAAGCCACGCATGGGTTGCCCCGTCGCCAACATTGGCAAGTTCTTGGCCATCGGCTTGAACTACGCCGACCACGCCGCAGAGTCGGGCATGCCGATTCCTAAAGAACCCATCGTGTTCACCAAAGCCATCAGCTGTATCCAAGGCCCCAACGACGACGTGATGTTGCCCAAGGGCTCGGTCAAGTCGGACTGGGAAGTGGAACTGGGCATCGTGATCGGTACACAGGCACGCTATGTGTCGCAAAAAGACGCATTCAATTACGTGGCAGGCTATTGCTTGATCAACGACGTGAGCGAGCGTGAGTATCAGTTGGAGCGCGGCGGTTCATGGGACAAGGGCAAGGGTTGCGACACCTTCGGCCCCATCGGCCCTTGGTTGGTGACCCGTGACGAAGTGCCCAACCCACAGAAGCTGGGCATGTGGCTGGACCACAACGGCGTGCGCATGCAAAACGGCAACACCAAGACCATGATCTTCGGTGTGGCCAAAATTGTGAGCTACGTGAGCCAGTTCATCACCTTGATGCCCGGCGACGTGATCTGTACCGGCACGCCTCCTGGTGTGGGTATGGGCATCAAGAAAGACGGCAAGTCAGCGCCTGTGTATTTGAAGCGTGGTGACACCATGACTTTGGGGATCGAAGGTCTGGGCGAGCAACATCAGAAGGTTGTGGCTTTCAAAGCCTGATTTCGCTTCTCTTCGTCAAAAGGCCACTCTTCGGGGTGGCTTTTTTTCGCGCCGGTGAGGGCGCATGACGCGCATGGGGTGCGGCGGCTTCCTCATGATGGGTACATAAAATCGTCAGCCGCCGCACCCCATGCGCGTCATGCTTTGGGTTGTTTGAGGTGCTTTAAGCGGCAGCGGTGGCAAGTGCAAGCATTGCGCTCGCACAACAGCATGAATTAGAAGTAACCGATGCGTGAGCCAGACAAGCGAAGCAACGTCGCTCGCAGACTTCGGGGAGGGGCTTAGGGCGGGTGACGATTTTATGTACCCATCATGAGGAACCCGCCCTAAGCCCCTCCCCGAAGCGAGCTCAGCAAAAAATCAAAGCTTCACCACCTGCAACCCCGGCAAAGTAGGCATCGGGAACTCTTCATGGTCAAACGCCTTGTCGCCATCGTCTGACGCCACCCCTGTGGTCACCAAGTTCTTGAAATCAAACTTCGTGTGGTCCATCAAATGCGAGGGCACCACGTTTTGCATCGCGGCGAACATGTTCTCAATGCGGCCTGGAAACTTCTTTTCCCACTCGCGCAACATCTCACCCACCACTTGGCGCTGCAAGCCATCTTGGCTGCCGCACAGCGTGCAAGGAATGATGGGGAACTGGCGCACTTTGGACCAACGCTCTAAGTCTTTCTCGGCCACGTAGGCCAAGGGGCGAATGACCATGTGGTCGCCGCCATCGCTCACCAGTTTGGGGGGCATGGCTTTGAGCTTGCCGCCGAAGAACATGTTCAAAAAGAAGGTTTGCAAGATGTCATCGCGGTGGTGGCCCAGCGCGATTTTGTTGCAGCCCAACTCGCCCGCCACGCGGTACAAAATGCCGCGACGCAAGCGCGAGCACAGGCTGCACATGGTTTTGCCTTCGGCAATTTTGTCTTTGACGATGGAGTACGTGTCTTGCGTTTCAATGCGGAACTTCACGCCCACTTGCGCCAAGTATTTGGGCAACACATCGGCAGGGAAGCCGGGTTGCTTTTGGTCGAGGTTGACCGCAATCAGCTCAAAGCTGATGGGGGCGCGTTGCTGCATCATGAGCAAGATGTCGAGCATGGCGTAGCTGTCTTTGCCGCCTGACATGCAGACCATGATCTTGTCGCCTTCTTCGATCATGTTGTAGTCGACGATGGCTTGCCCGACTTGGCGGCACAGGCGTTTTTCGAGCTTGTGGTTTTCGTGCTCGATCTTGATTTGCTTCGTGTCTTTGTTGAGGTCTTTTTCAGCGGTCGTCATAGTCACCATTGTCCTGTTTCCATGCGAATGGCCACTTCGCAGTCTTCAAAAATTTCGAGTTTGGCGATTTTCACGCGTACGCCCAGCACGCCCGGCAGTTGCATGAGTCGGTGGGCGAGTTTGCCAATCAGCGTTTCGAGCAAGTTGACGTGCTCGGCGGTGCATTCGGTGATGATGATTTGGCGCACTTTGCGGTAGTCCAGCACGTGGCAAATGTCATCGTCGTGTGGCAAGAGCGGCTGCGTGCCCAAGTTCAACTCGGCATCGACTTGGATGGGCTGCGGGTCGGTCTTTTCGTGTTCCAAGATGCCGAGGTTGGCATCAAAGCGCAGGCCGGTGAGGTTCAAGATTTGGGTGCCTTTGCTGGCCATGTCAGAGCACTCCGGGTTTGGCGCGGAAGGCCTCAACGCCCACGGCTTCGCAGTCGGGGTACACGTCGGGTTTGCGGGTGGACACGCGTGCGGCCATCACACCGGTGTGGTCGAGCAGTCGGGTCAAGATGTCGTCGCACAGGGTTTCTTGCAGGCCAATGTGGCCGCGTGCAATGCGCTCGTGCACGACGGCGCGCACAAAGTCGTAGTCGACCACTTCGTCGATACGGTCGTCTTTGGGGCGTGTGCCTTCGAACGAGACATACAAGTCCACATCGATGATGAGGCGCTGTGGCGCTTGCTGCTCAAAGTCATGCACGCCAATGTTGGCTTGCACGGTGAGGCCGGTCAAAAACAGACGGCGGCAGTTGAGTAGTAAGGTGTTGTTCATGGTTTGAAAAGCTCCTCGACGACAAACATCACATCGCGCGCCAGCGGTACCAAGTGCTGGCCGTTGTCGACGCGAAGGGTGGTGCCGGTGATGCTGGCGTTGTTGGCCAAAAACAGCACGCTGTTGGCCACGTCAGTGGGGTTGATCGGCTGGCGCAGCAAGTTGGCCTGTGCGGCGCGGTTGAAGTTGTCTTGGGTTTGTGGCCCGCTCAGGTACATCAAGCCCGGCGCCACGGCGTTCACGCGCAAGGTGGGCGCGAGCGATTGGGCTTGCAGGCTGACCGCACGCTCCAGCGCGAGCTTAGACAGCGTGTACGAGAAGTAATCGGGGTTGAGGTTGTAGACCTTTTGGTCCAGCACATGGATGACGCTGGGTTGGGGCTGTTGCGACGCAGAAGCCGCTTCGGTTGTGGTTTGCGCTGTCGCTGGCTGTGAGTTGGCATGCAACTTCGCCAGCCACTTGCCAAAACGCATGGGCGCCATCAAATTGACTTTCAGTTGCGCCAAGGCTTGGGCTTCGTCAAAGTTGTCGCCCTCGTCGGGCACAAACAGCGACGCGTTGTTGACCACGCAGCGCAGGGCTAGGCCTGTGGTGGCGGTCGTGGTGTCAAAAATGCGTTGGCAGCTGGCCTCATCTTCCAATTCACCTTGCACGGCCAACGCGTCTACACCCAAAGCGCGCAGCTCGGCGCACAAGGCCTGCGCTTGCTCGCCTGATCGGTTGTAGTGGCAGGCCACGTTCCAGCCTGCGCTTGCGAAGGCCAGACCGATTTCTCGGCCTAAGCGAACACTGCCGCCAGTGATGAGTGCCCAAGAGCGCATGGTGAGGGAATGCCTGTTTAAGAAGGGTTGGAAGACGCGATGCGCAAGGTGCAGCGCTGAGGTTCGCGTTACGATCTGCACCGCATGAATTCTCACCAATTATCCAACGACCCGGGCCAGCAGGCCTTGTATACCCTCATTCAACGCAGCATTGCCAATGCCGGCGGCTGGTTGGGGTTTGACCGTTTCATGGCTTTGGCGTTGTATGCCCCCGGCATGGGCTATTACGCCAACAGCTTGCGCAAGTTTGGTTTGACCCCTGAAAGCGGCAGTGACTTTGCCACGGCACCCGAAATGTCGCCGCACTTTGGACGCACCTTGGCGCATCAAGTGCGCGAAGCCTTGGCGGTCACGGGCACCGACGAGGTGTGGGAGTTTGGGGCTGGGTCGGGTGCTTTGGCCAAGCAGCTACTCGACGCTTTGGGCGACGCGGTGCAGCGCTACACCATCGTCGATTTGTCGGGCAGTTTGCGGGCGCGCCAACAAGAGACACTGAAAGCCCATGCCCACCAAGTGCGCTGGGTCGATGCCTTGCCCGAGCAACTGAGCGGCGTGGTGGTGGGCAACGAAGTGCTTGACGCCATGCCCGTGCAACTGCTGGTGCGCAAAAGTGGCGTGTGGCATGAGCGCGGCTTGGTGTGGCATGAGAACGCGCTGCAATGGGCCGATCGCGTGACCGATTTGCGTCCACCGGTTGAGGTGCTTGGCGACCACGATTACCTGACCGAAATTCACAGCCAAGCGGAGGCCTTTGTGGCCACCTTGGCGGATCGCTTCAAGGCCGGCGAAGCTGCCACGGGCCATGGTGGTGCGGCGTTCTTGATCGACTACGGTTTTCCTGAGGGCGAGTACTTTCACCCCCAGCGCCACATGGGCACGCTCATGTGCCACCAGTTGCACAAGTCCGACACCGACCCCTTGCAAGACGTGGGCGCCAAAGACATCACCGCGCACGTCAACTTCACCGGCGTGGCCTTGGCCGCGCAAGATGCGGGGCTGCATGTGTTGGGCTACACCACCCAAGCGCATTTCTTGATCAACTGTGGCTTGTTGCCGCCTTTGGTTGACGCGCCTGTGGCCGAGAAAGCGATGGCGCAAAAGTTGATCACCGAGCACGAAATGGGCGAGCTGTTCAAGGTGGTGGCGTTGGGCACGTCCGAGTGGGAGCCGATGGGCTTCGCGCAGGGCGACCGCAGCCACACGCTCTGAGACTTTGACATGACCCGCTGGCTGATTGTTGTATTTCTCGCGCTGTTGGTGATCAACGCCATCACGCCTTGGTTGCAAAGGTTGGGGTTTGGACGGCTGCCTGGCGACATTCGGTTCAAGATTTTTGGGCGGGAGATTTTTATTCCGCTTGCGTCGACCATCATCCTCAGCCTTGTGTGCGCGGGAATTTCTAAGGTGCTTTGAGAGTCGGACTGCCCTTCTTTGGAGAGCGCAGAGGGAGGTGCCTGCTCTGCTCCTCCGCCGCTTCGCGGCTCGATGTCGCTGCCGCAGGCACCTCCCTCTGCGCTTGACGCATTGGTCGGGCTAACCTAATGCTGCGGCTATTGCTGCTTCTCTGGCGCTGTTTAGGCGCTTGCCTATGTCGGGGCCTTTGAGGCCTTGTTCCATTGCATGGGTACTGACGGCGGTGCTGTCTACCGATTGGGCGGCTTTCAATAACAGCGCCAACCTAGGTCCTTGCGTATACGCCTCGTCTTCTTTGCCCAAGCGGCCGCGCGCATCGCATTCGCAGGCTTGTAGGGCCAGTAGAAAACGTTCTGGGCGGCGCAGTGCGTCGCAGCGGACCAGTAGGCGCAATGCGGCTTCTGCGCCAAAGTTGCCGCTTTGGTGGATGTTGCCGTGTTCACGCGCCACCAACTCCGCCAATTCTTTGCAGTCGACGGGCACGCGCCAACGGGTGCACAAGGCGCGGGTGAGTTTTTCGCTGCGTTGTTCGTGGCCGATGTGGCGCGGGAGCACGTCGGGCGGTGTGGTGCCTTTGCCGAGGTCGTGGCAGAGACACGCAAAGCGCACGTCCAGTGGTGCGTTGAGGCGGGCGCTTTGGTCGAGCACCATTTCAAGGTGAACGCCAGTGTCGATTTCGGGGTGGTACTCGGGGCGTTGTGGCACGCCGTAGAGTTTGTCGACTTCGGGCAGCAAGCGCTGCAAGGCACCGCAGTCGCGCAGCACTTGCAGCATGCGCGAGGGGCGCGTGGCCATCAGGCCGCGTGAGAGTTCTTGCCACACACGTTCGCTGACCAAGGCGTCAACTTCGCCGTCGGCCACCATGTCGCGCATGAGCGCGAGGGTTTCGGGGGCGACGGTGAAGTCGGGGAAGCGGGCGGCAAAGCGGGCGAGGCGCAAGATGCGCACGGGGTCTTCGCGGAAGGCGTCGGTCACATGGCGCAGCACTTTGGCGTGAATGTCACGCGCGCCGCCGTAGGGGTCGATGCGCTGGCCATTGGCGTCTTGGGCGATGGCGTTGATGGTCAGATCGCGCCGTGCCAAGTCTTGTTCTAAGGTGACGTCGGGGGAGGCATGGACCGCAAAGCCGTGGTAGCCACGTGCGGTTTTACGTTCGGTGCGGGCGAGGGCGTATTCTTCGCGCGTCTCAGGGTGCAAGAACACGGGAAAGTCGCGACCCACAGGGATGAAGCCTTGCGCCACCAGCGCTTCAGGGGTGCTGCCCACCACCACCCAATCGCGGTCTGCCTTGGAGTAGCCCAACAGGGCATCGCGTACGGCGCCGCCGACCAAATATGTGTTCATGCCACGAGTGTAAAACGTGGCGTTTGTCCTCGCGTCAGGCTTGCAGGCAGGGCGCTTCGTGGATGAAAAAGTCGGCGTCTTGTTCGGCCTTGGCGACCCATTCGCTCACGCTGGGCAGCGCCACGACGCGGCTGATGTAGGCCTGAACAGGGGGCGAGACAGGCAAGGCGTAAGTGCGAATGCGCATGCACATCGACACAAAATACGCATCTGCGATGGTGAATTGACCAAACAGCATGGGGCCGCCACTGAGCTTGAGCTGGGTTTGCCACATGTTGACCAAGCGGTTGAGGTCGTCACAAAACGCGTTGTTTTTGTGAATCAAGCGCTCACCGATGGCGGGCAGTCGCGCCTCAATGTTCATGGGGCACATGGCGCGTAGTTCTTGAAAACCAGCATGCATTTCGGCGCACAGGCTGCGGGCGCGGGCACGGGCGGTGCGTTCGGCAGGCCACAAATTCAAGTCAGGGTGAACTTCCGCCAAGTACTCACACATGGCCAAGGAGTCCCAAATGGAGGGGTTGCTGCCCAGCGAGGGATCGACCAGCACGGGTAATTTGCCCAACGGCGTCACCGCGCGCAAGGCTTTTTTGAGTTCAATGCTTTCAGCGGCGTCGCTGCGCACGGGTTGTTCGTTGAACGCAATGCCTGCTTGCTTCATCAGCACCCAAGGGCCCATCGACCAAGCGTCGGTGTTTTTGTTTCCAATGAACAGTGTGTAAGACATAAGCGCCTCATTAAATGAATACTTTGGATTGTATTTAATTAAAGAGTACTTAAGATTTACTTCAATTCATTTCTTGTTATTTGTTGTGTTTTTGTGATTTTTGTTGCTTTTAAGCGACGTTTGAAACGGGTGCTTGGCGATAAGGCTCTTCAAACGGCAAAAAATCATGTTCGGCCAGCGCGGCTGACACCCATGCCACCACGCTGGGCAAGGCCAAGACCTGCGATACATAGGCTTGTACGTCGTCGGGCAGCGGCAAGGCATAGGTGGTGAGGCGCAGGCAAACGGGGGCGAAATAGGCGTCAGCAATGCAGAAGTCCCCAAACAGCAGGGGGCCGCCGCTGCGTAGGAGTTGGTGTCGCCACAGGCCGATCAAGCGCTGCACGTCGTCGCGCAAGTGGGCGTGGTCACCCCACAAGCGTGCGCCGACATCAGGCAAGGTTGCTTCAATGTTCATCGGGCACAGCGAACGCAGGGCGCCAAAGCCCGCATGCATTTCGGCACACAGGCTGCGTGCACGGGAACGGTCTGCCGTGTCGGCGGGCCAGAGCTGACATTCGGGGTAACGCTCTGCAAGGTATTCACAAATCGCCAAGGTGTCCCAAATGGCGGTGTCGGGCCCCAGCGTGCTGTCGATCAACACAGGCACTTTGCCTACGGGGTTGAGGGCCAGCACCGACTGCTTAAATTGCGACTGGCTGTCGAAACTGTCAAACCGCACCCGCTGCTCCGTGAAGGCCAAATTGGCTTGCTTGAGCACCAGCCACGCTCGCATGGACCACGAGGAGTAGTTCTTGTTGCCAATGACCAGCGTGAGTGACATGAGGGGGTTCCGATGTGTGGGTCTGAGACTTTCGGTATGAAGTATAAATAGTTAATTTGAGTGCGAGTTTCTGTCAGGGCCGCACTGTTGCAGGGGGAAAGCTGCTCAGCAGAGGATGGGGTGAGCGCAGCCCCAGTGCGTCCAATCCGGCCACATGTCCGCTGGCCACGTTGTCGACCTTCATCGATGCCAAGTTGTCGCGGCTCATCAAGGTGGGGCCGGGGGCGAGCTCCATCAACACGGCTTGCAGCCAACCGATGGCGTGGGGCAAGGGCAGCACGGGCCGTTCGTGGCCGATGTGTCGGCCCGCGATGTGGACCAGTTCCGCCAAGGTGAACACGTCGGGCCCACAGGCTTCGTAGGTTTGCCCCGCGGTGGTGGGGTCTTCCAAGCAGGTGACGATGGCTTGCGCCACGTCTTGCACCCACACAGGTTGAAAACGTGTGCCAGCCCCCGCCAGAGGCATGACCGGAAAGACGGCTTGTAACTTGGCAAACAGGTTGATGAAGGCATCATCCGCACCAAAAATGACACTGGGGCGCAGCAGCGTCAACGCAAGGTCGGAGGTTTGCACGGCCTGTTGCAACACTTGCTCGCCGTGGGCTTTGCTGCGCTGGTACAGCGACGGACCTTGCGGGTCGGCGCCCAAAGCACTGACGTGGACCAAGCGGGTCACGCCTTCGGCTTTGCAGACCTTGGCCAAGGTGCGCGGCAACTGCACATGCACGCGGTCAAATGCGGCCTCGTCGCCATGCAGGATGGCCACCAAATTGACCACCGCATCGTGGCCACGCACCAAGGCTTGCAGCTGCTTGGCATCGTGTACATCGGCTTGAATCACCTCGACACCGGGCAGCATTTGCACGCTGCGCGCAGGCAAGCGACGGGTGGGCACGGTGATGCGGTGGTGTAGGCGACACAGCGCCTCGCACACATGGCGGCCGACGAAGCCGGAGCCACCGAGGACAAGAATTTTTTGGGGTGCGGCGGTGTTCATCCCCACAATGTAAGTTGAGTTGAGCTCTTGTGCCCCGCCAAGGGGCTCTTCGCGCTAGATAATTGCGGCATGAACCAACTCGACGCCCTCAAACAATTCACCACCGTCGTGGCCGACACTGGCGACTTCAAGCAACTCGCACAGTTTCAACCCCAAGACGCCACCACCAACCCTTCCTTGATTTTGAAGGCGGTGCAAAAGCCCGAATACCTGCCCTTGCTCAAAGACACCGTGGCTGCCTACGGCAACGAGCCCATGGACGCGCAGATCGACCGCTTGCTCGTGCGCTTTGGCTGCGAAATCTTGGCCACCATTCCTGGCCGCGTCTCGACCGAAGTGGATGCCCGCTTGAGCTTTGACACCGCGGCCACCGTCGCCCGCGCCAAACGCATCATGGCCTTGTATGAGGCGCAGGGCGTGAAGCGTGAGCGCGTGCTCATCAAAATTGCCGCCACATGGGAAGGCATTCAAGCCGCTGCCGAGCTGGAGCGTGAAGGCATTCGCACCAACCTCACTTTGTTGTTCTCGTTCGCCCAAGCGGTGGCATGTGGCGATGCCAAGGTGCAGCTCATTTCCCCTTTCGTCGGCCGCATTTACGACTGGTACAAAAAGTCGGCTGGCGCGGCTTGGGTCGAGGCGGACAACGCCCAAGCCAACGACCCGGGCGTGAAGTCGGTCCGTGCCATTTACAACCACTACAAGCGCCACGGCATCGCCACCGAGGTGATGGGTGCGAGCTTTAGAAACGTTGGCCAAATCACCGCGTTGGCGGGCTGCGATTTGTTGACCATTGCGCCGGAGTTGCTGGCGCAGTTGGGGGCATCGAACGAGCCTTTGGCACAAGCCTTGAGTGCATCGGCCGCCCTGCAGTTGGATTTGCCTGAGGTGCACCACACCGAGGCGTCTTTCCGCTTTGCCATGAATGAGGACGCCATGGCGACCGAGAAGTTGGCCGAAGGCATTCGCGCATTCTGTGTGGATGCGGTGAAGCTGGAAGCGTTGATGCACTAAGCGGTTTAACGCGCACGCTAACAAAGCGTTGGCGAAAAAAATCCCCGCAAGGCGTGCGCCCTGCGGGGATTTTTTTGTTTGGCAAGAGCACCGAAGTGCTCAGGCAAAGCCGCGGGGCAATTACATGCCCATGCCGCCCATACCACCCATGCCGCCCATGTCAGGCATGCCGCCAGCGCCAGACTCTTCTTTCGGAGCTTCTGACACCATGCACTCGGTCGTCAACATCAAAGAGGCGACAGACGCTGCGTTTTGCAAAGCAGTGCGTGTCACTTTCGTTGGGTCCAAGATACCCATTTCGATCATGTCACCGTAGGTGTCGTTCGCAGCGTTGAAGCCGTAGTTGCCGGTACCGGCCAACACAGCGTTCACCACGACGGATGGCTCGCCACCGGCGTTGTAAACGATTTCGCGCAAGGGGGCTTCGATGGCTTTCAACACCAGTTTGATACCGGCGTCTTGGTCAGCGTTGTCACCTTTGATGGCACCAGCCGTTTGACGAGCGCGCAGCAGAGCCACGCCGCCGCCAGCCACGATGCCTTCTTCCACCGCAGCGCGCGTGGCGTGCAGGGCGTCTTCCACGCGGGCTTTCTTCTCTTTCATTTCGACTTCGGTGGCAGCGCCCACCTTGATCACGGCCACACCGCCAGCCAACTTGGCCACGCGCTCTTGCAGCTTTTCGCGGTCGTAGTCAGATGTGGCTTCTTCGATTTGCACGCGCACTTGTTTGACGCGGGCTTCGATGTCAGCAGCGGCACCAGCGCCGTCGATGATGATGGTGTTTTCTTTGCCCACTTCGATGCGCTTGGCTTGGCCGAGGTCGGCC